>Ga0208771_1000388_pt1 | contig 26796 bp, 25 predicted proteins | sample AntAceMetag02UKX_FD_184775 | JGI IMG/M metagenome (GOLD analysis project Ga0208771, IMG submission 184775) | Saline lake microbial communities from Ace Lake, Antarctica - Antarctic Ace Lake Metagenome 02UKX (SPAdes) (version 2) | ecosystem: Environmental > Aquatic > Non-marine Saline and... | reverse complement strand
GGATTAAAAAAGGTACAGGGGATCCGTTTCCGAATCCAACCCCATTTATGTAGTGCATAAATCGTGTGAATAACTGATTGATTATGTAGCTCAAAATCCTTAACCGATGACCTATGAAAGCGCATCACAAAGGTCTCAGAAGAGGAGATCACTAGGTCCAGGACGCTGGGTTTGTCTCTTGCCAAGGTCATACTGCTGAAATTGGGTCGAGAAGCAAAGACGCGAGAATACGTGAGAAAAGAACTCGATACGCAGATAAGCGATCTCATCCAAAGGCTCAACTGGCTCATCATAGAGGTGGAAGACTGGACCAAAAAGTGCGTCGTCGTAATCGTCGACGACTTGGACAAGCTCACCCGAGGGCAGCAAGCAGAAGACTTCTTTTACAAAAACTATGAATTGTTACTTCAACCGAATTGCTTCGTCATCTACACATTTCCGATCCCACTGACCTTCACTCCCTATTATCAGAACGTCAAGCCCGCTTTCGATGATGACGTAATCCTTCCACAGCTTCCGGTGAGGGGAATCGATGGCGGCGAGAATGACGCAAACTTGAATTTCTACAGGGAAGTCGTGAACAGAAGGATAGAGCCGGGCCTGATAGATGCGGGCGTTCTGAATGAAGCGATATTGTCCACCGGAAAGCTCCACGAGTTTGTCTCGGTCATGAAGGACGCCTCGATAAAGGCGTATAGAAATGAACGGGAGAAGATAGCAAAAGAGGATGTGGAGAGCGCCTTGGAGAAATTGAGGCGAACCTACGATAGAACGCTCACCGAGGCGCACAAAAAGAGGCTCCTGGAGATCCACGAATCTAAAGAGGCTCGTGATACAGGCAACGACGATGCCACAAGTCGCGAGCTGCTCTTCAGCTTGACCGCGGTCGAGTACGAGGACGAAAACGGAAGATGGTGCGACGTGGACCCGTTGCTTTTGCCGTTGGTGGAGAAATGGAAGAGATCGGATTAGACGACGTGGAAGAGGTCGACACGATAATTGCCGAGCTTGAGATCTCGAAGGGAAAGGGCAACCTGATATTGTGTGTGGTCAACGCACCCGTTTACAGGGACCGGATTATCCGCGTTTTGGAGAATCGATTTCCCTCAAAAGTTATCTTCGTGGAACAGGGTGAAGAGATTATCCAGACCTTGAAGGGCGAAGATCTCAGCGACGTGAAGATATTGATCTGGTCGATGCCAAATAAGCTCACAGAGGATCTGGCCGATACGCTGAATAATTTTAGGGAGTTGTTTTATGACGTCCGTATCCCAAACCTCGTGTTCTTAAGTCAATCCGTCCTCGATGACGTGATAAGAAGAGCGCCCGATTTCTGGCGATACAGAGGAAATTATTACGAACTGAACGGCGCGGAACGAGGAAGGACTTTCGAGGCGCTCGATACATTGGCCACGCCTCTTCACTACCAAAACAAAGAAGATTTACTCAGACGGAAGCGGATTAATGAGTACCTTCTCGAAAAGGTCAGGGACAAGAAAGAGACCGCCAAGATTCTGGACGAATTGGGCAATATATCTTACAATTTAGGAGAATATGATAATGCTTCAATATATCTCAAGAAAGAACTGAAAGTAGCTCAAGAAATGGGCGACGAGAGAGGCATGGCCAGCTCGCTGCACAATTTAGGGATTCTGGCGCAAGATACTGGTGACATTGACGAGGCACGCCGCCTGTACGGCGAGAGCCTGAAAATAAAACAGGAGCTTGGCGACAAGAGCGGCGTCTCAAAGTCGCTGCACCCGCTGGGTACGCTGGCGCAAGATACTGGTGACATTGACGAGGCACGCCGCCTGTACAGCGAGAGCCTGAAAATAAAACAGGAGCTTGGCGACAAGAGCGGCGTTGCAATCACGTTGGCTCAGTCCGCCCTTCTGGAAGAAAAAGAGGGAAACCTGGAGCAAGCGCTGGACCTGATACGCAGGGCTGAGACGAAGTTCCTGGATCTGGGTAGCCCCACGGCAGCCCAGGCTCGAAAGGATAGGGAACGGTTGGAGCAGAAGGTCCAGGACAAATAATAAGGTTCTTCGCTATTCCCTACATTCGGCAGATCGAGTTTTGATTTTGGATATTTTTCCTGATAGCGTTTTCTCAAAATATCTAAAATTCTATTTTTAGGATTAGCCAGTCCAAATGTGTTCGAACCGAGGTCGTTTTTGCGTAAAATTGGGAATTCATCCACATTTTGATAATACGCTATTTAAATGCATATACCAAAAAAAGTCTAAATTGCAGAATTAAACCGGCCGAATATTGGCTATTCCGTGTGGATAGAGGATAAAAGTGATGTGAAACTCTCGATCATATATCAGGATATTTTCTCTGTCAGACAGTCATATTTTTCAATATATGGAAAAAAGGTAACTACTCAGATACCATGATCGACACCGGCAACCGTAATTCGCAAGACGTTTCTTCTGCCGTCGACTAAGTCTATTTTTTTAATTTGTGATCGGAAGATATCGTTTTTTGTTTTGGTACGGGTCTATGGTCAGATTACCCTGAACAACTAGAACCAGTACCATCCGACCGGTTAGGGGTACCTGAGTAGTTACGAAAAAAGATAAATGGCTTGAACGCTCTAAATTTGTAAGGTGGTATCTTCATGAAGATCAGCGCAAGAAACGTTCTTTCAGGCAAAGTCAAATCTTTGACTTTGGGCATGGTTTCCGCAGAGGTTGTGGTCGAACTTTCTGGTGGAGACGAAATCGTCTCCGTGATCACCAAGAAATCGTCAGAGGATTTGGGATTAAAAGAGGGAAAAGAGGTACAAGTAGTGATCAAAGCTAGCAACGTGATGATCGCATCGGAATGAGAAAATGAAGGCTACAATCGGCCCCGTCCCATCATCTCGACGCCCATTAAAAATCCGTTGGCCCTTTCGGGATGACAAAGAACTAATTTCTGTGTATAGTGCTTAACGATACCTTTTGGACAAATCTCTAACTCGTAAGAATTTGGGATTTGTCCTATTCTTATCGTTAGGCACTAATCTTTCAGGAACTGATTAGACTCGTCTAATCGATTCTCGACTATAATTGGGATAACTAAAATGACGCCGTTTTCTACGACCCCCAATCCAAGACCGCCTTTCTCTTCAACATTGACTACTACGGATGGATTAAGTCCCTTGCCTTAAGCCTTGCAGGGGACGCTCTTGAAGATGAGCATGGCATATACTCTCAGTCCACGGTGCGTGTTTGGACCTTATGGGGCGCGGGGTCTGCATACTAGGCGGCTCTGGGGCTGGTAAGACGACTCGCACATACGGCATTCTCAGAAGCCCACAGGCAAGGGCGGTTTCTGCCGCTCACAACCCTCGACACTGTCGAGATCCTGATCCGGGATCCAAATATGGAACTTCTAAGAGAGCTGGACCCTTCAGAGGCTCTCGAAGTGCTGGAGGAAAACGGCTACTTCACCCCTCACCTTCTCGTCAAGAACGATTCCAAACGGGCTTTGAGGAGCGGGTTTTTCGAGTTCCTCTTCAAGAGAACCAGGATATTCCAGGTCAACACAGTAAACGCGCCAGAAGAGAGCCAAAAGATCCTGAAACGAGCGATATCAGGCGAGATCTGAGCCGAAACTTCGGCGCTTAGATGAGATATGGCCCATTCAACAGGGCATCTATCTCAAAATATCGAAACATGCTGATTTTTACCGGTCAAACACCTCAGCGGAAGAATCGCCATCCTTGGCCTCAAATACTTGGAGCTGGTTTCTCATGAAAATGGTCTGGCCATAAGGCCGAAAGATATCGATTTTCATCTTTCGGGCATGAGCCTTCGGATCATGCGCGTTTCAAAACTATTTATGTGGCCCCGGATCACGAATCGAAGTTTTCACACACTATTTGAGGCCAAGGATGTTGATTATTTCGCCGAGGGGTTCGAGCTGCAAAGCTCGTGTTATCCGAAGTGGTGACTCTTCGCGGTTGTGTCTTGGACCAAATTTCTAATACGATTGATCAAGTCCCCATCTTCTTGCAACTGTTGCTTAAGCCAAATTACAAAAGGATAATCGTTAATAAGCTGCTCAGCACTGCCGTTCTCCCTCAAATGCGTCTCCCAAGCGTCTACGTCTCCATTGAACAATAAAATGAAAATGTGATAGCCGACAAAATCTGCAACAGCCATCTCTTCCTCTGCCGTCTTCTGTGCCATGACGTTCTGTGCATATTCATTGAGGATGATATCTGCCCCAGACTTAATATTCCCATGCTTTGCTGCTCTTTCCAATTCCAGAAGGGCAACATGATAAGCTTTGAGTTGTTCTTTATGTAATAACGCAAGCTGTGCAACCTTTTCTAAACTTTCAGGCAGCCGGTTTCTCGTTGGAATCTTTATTTGGGTAGTCTTCTGCTGGCGCCAGTCAGGTCTAGCAAGAGATAGCTTATCGCAAATGTAATTCTTTACGTCAATCCAGTAAACAACCCTTTGTCCTACATCGACAACAAACAATATCACCGGAAGGGGAATTTCTAGCCAGTAATTGATAGAAGAGACACGAACTTGTTGTACTACGTTCTGTGCCCTAGACTGGAGTTTTCTATGCCCCTTTATCTGAAACTTGACAATATTACCCGTTACAATTCTGTTCTTGCCTACGATCTCGATTTTCCCATCTATACCATAGTCCATTCTATCAATCCTGACTATCCAATCATAGGGAAGTTGGTCCTGCAAAATAACCAGTGAAGCCTGCTCTGTTGCATGTGAAGTGGTACGCACAGGAAATTGAGATGTGTCATCGCATTTCATATCTGATCTCCCAAACAGAATCTGGTTGCCAATGGATAGTAATTTCGGATAAATTTGAGAGGTCCTACATTCTGCACTTTAAATTCTAAATGTGATATTTTTAAAGCGATCGATGCATCGTTATTAAGCCAGTCATATGTTTTCCCATTCCATGCCATTTAGGGCCCGTAGAGAAACAACTTGCACATAATTGCGTACAGCCATTATACGAAATCGACATGAAGCAGATTCAGTATAATAATTACGAACCACCCATATGACAAGGTTATTTCTTCACGGACCCTTAGATTATCATTGGCATGATTCAAACAGTCAAGTCGGTTGTTTGACCTTCTCAATAGCAGCAGTCCACAGGCACTCGATTAAATATAAATATAATTTTGAATAAAAATGGGCAGATCCGCGCGGGCAGATCTACTCGATCTCGTAGGTCATGGAGACGCTGGCCGTCACTTCAACCTCACCAGGAACGATTGGAGTGCTCGACGCAGCCTCTGCAAAGGCCAATCGGGTGTTGACTGGAACTGGCGCAAAGCTGCTTTCAGATATGCTCATTATCTGTCCCAGTTTCACTCCTGCCGCGTCAGCGATCGTCTCGGCCTTGCTCATTGCATCGGCCACTGCTTTAGAGAGTGCCTCCTGCTGCGCAGGGGATGAGTCTTTCAGGCCGAAGTTGACGCCGTTTACTGTGTTGGTTCCAGCACCCACCGCTGCGTCCAGTACCTCGCCAATGTCGGTCTCATCACAAAGGTCCATTGTGAAAGTGACCTGGTTGCTCACTTCGAAGATCACATCTTCAGACCTTTTCCCGTCGATCCAGTCTCTCGTCGGATAGATGCTAAAGCCAGAGGTTTTGATGTCCTCTTCTTTTACACCAGCTCCTTTGAGCGCTGCGATCGTTCCGGTCATCAACTCTGCGTTATCTGCCACTGCCTTGGCCGCGCTTTCGTCTCGGGTCTGGACCCCGAGCACTACAGTGACGATATCAGGGTCGGAACTCGCCGTTCCCAAGCCAGATACCATCAGGGTTGACACATGATCTTCGTCGTCATCAGTACCAAGACAGGAACCTGCCGACACCATAAACGTCACCATTCCAAGTATTAGGGCTTCAAACCATTTCACGACAAATAACCCCCCGAAAGAAAGGGGCACGATAGTAAATAAATAGAACGGTCTTTGCAAAATAGGCTTTCATCGAGCCAGAATGAAGCATAAACCCACCCATTGTGCCAAAGTCGAGTGCAATAAAGGTCCACATGGGCCCTTAACGTCCCACCACATCTCACAAGTTCATTTTCGACCATTAACTTTTTACCCCAACCCTTTACATGAATTTCTTCATGAGGAGCATAGGAAAATCCATCAGAATGGAACGTATCTTTAACAGAAAGACCAACAAAACGGTTATCGTCCCCATGGATCATGGTCTTACAGTAGGTCCAATCGATGGGCTGATAGATCTTCAGGGGGCGGTGGATAAAGTGGCCGAGGGGGGGGCCAACGCAGTTCTCGGCCATATGGGCCTGCCGATGCATGGCCATCGGGGATACGGCCGTGATGTGGGCCTTATAATCCACCTTTCGGCCAGTTCATCATTGGCCCCAGATCCCAACCACAAGGTACTGGTAACAGAAGTTGAAGATGCCATGAGAATTGGAGCTGATGCTGTGAGCATTCATATCAACGTAGGTGCCGAAGACGAGCCCGAAATGCTCCAGGACCTGGGAAGGGTGGCCCGAACCTGTGACTATTGGGGAATGCCGCTTCTTGCCATGATGTATCCCAGGGGCAAAAAGGTGAAATCAGAACATAGTGTTGAGTACGTGAAACACGCCGCCAGGATTGGTGCCGAGCTTGGTGTAGACATCGTCAAGACCAACTACACGGGATCGCCTGAGACTTTCAAAGAAGTGGTTCAGGGCTGTAGCGTTCCGGTGGTCATAGCTGGCGGCCCTAAGATGGACACCGAACACGAAGTTCTCCAGATGGTTTCTGATTCCATAAACGTTGGTGGCTGCGGCCTTTCCATAGGCAGAAACATATTCCAGGCCGAAAACCCAACGCTATTTGTCAAAAAACTCTGCAAGGTCGTTCACGAAGACTATTCGGTAGAAGAAGCCGAAGTGTTGAAGCTCTAAATTCTGGCAAGAGTCAGTTATAGTCGAGAACCGATCAGGTGAGACTAATCGGTTCTCGACTATAAATGGCAGCGTATTGAATTTGCTGTAATTTGGAGTTAGCAGTATTCTTGATAACCGCGATTGCTATTGATATACGCAAAGTCCAGAACTCAAATTACAGCAAATTCGGCACACTGCCTAAAAGCTGCCTTACATGTCAGGCATAATTTAGTTAAGTAACTAGATCAGTCATCTGAATTATACGTCAGAACGTGACCTACATGCTCATGAAGGCTGCCAAAAAGAGGCGTTTGGATCGAATCTGAAGGAGATCTATCATGAAAACATCACTTCTATCTCTATTTGTCATCGCGTTGATCACTATCTTCGCACCAGCCCACGCTCAAGAAATTATGGACATCTACTCTGACCTTCAGTCCTGCGACGTAACAATCGAAGGCGATGCAAAAGGTTGCCTTCTTGGGATCGATTTATCGTTTGAGGGACGTCAAGTCCAGAGCAAGACCTTCGCCCTAGATGGCCCAGGTACTTGGATCACCATGTGGAACGTTCCCAAAACCGAAGAAGGTCCTTATGCGGTCTGCGCCAGGCTTGAGAAGGGTGAAGATACCATCTCGCAAAGGTGTTTTGACTTTTACTACGGCGGGAGGTCCGACATCAGGTTTGACGTGAGGGACTTTCACGCAGACCAGAAAGGCATGAACCTCTTGATATACTCGGGCGATCTCGCCGTTGTTGACATCTATTATATGCTGATACAGGACGGAAAGACCCTTTACGTCTCAAAGGACGACGCAGTCCCCATATCCGGAAGCGTAAGGACGCCTGCCGAGGTCAATCGAGAGTGGAAACAGCTCCTGGAAAACAATCAGGATTACACTGGCAGGATCAAAATCGTCGAAAAGAGAGACGGCCAGACGAGGGCTTTCATGAACTCGTTCGTTGCCAAGGACAATGCCGAGATCACCGACACCTACGAAGATGAAACCGGTGCGAGCGCAACGGTGATGGGCGAGTCGAGGGTTCCCTTTAGAGGTTCTCTCAGGTTCGAGCTTTATCAGGACGGAGAGTTCATAACATCTATCGAGGAGACTGCGCCTGTACTTCTCACCAATGATGACGAGACCGTCGAGATATCCTGGGAAGAGACGCTGGACCCAGGAATATACCAGCTCAAAATATATCTTCTTGGAAACGACGGCGACGTAATTGATCTGGCCGAAAGCATCATCGAAGCCGAGCCAAGGCCCGAAGTCGTTGTTGTCGAAACGCCAGAAGAGGACGAAAGTTCGCGATCTACCACAGTCATAGGGGCTGTAATACTGATCGCCGTTGTCATTGTCGTGTACTTCGTCTTCAGAAACAGGAATGGTTAAACCAGGATGGAAAAAGCCATTCTGGTGAACCAATGAGACCCTTTCATAACCTTTAGGAGGTGTGCCCCTTGTTCGAGCTTTCCGTGGCGACGAAACATATCAGGACCAGGAGGAGGCAGACCCTTCTTGCCGTGGGTGCTGTGGGGCTTGCAGTTGCCATAACCATCCTCACAAGGTCTGTAACAAACGGCAATATAGAAACTTTCTTTGGCATGTTCTTCGACCTTGCCCCCCACATCTTGGTGACGCCAAAAGAGGGCGAAGATTACATTTACCTTTACAAAACGCTTATAGAGAACATATGGGCCATTTCAGGCGTGATCGCAGTCTCGCCCTCCTTAAGCACCACCGCCATTCTCTCTTACGAAGATAATGTAGAAGATATATCCCTGGACGGTGTCATCCCTTCAGAACTGGACAAAGTTACAAAGATTGGCGAAAAGTACATGATCGCTGGAAACCTGAACGACATCCAGAATGGCAGAAGGATCGTCCTGGGATCTCGGGTGGCCAACGATCTCGACGTGAAACTGGGCGAAGACGTGGAGATGAGTTTTCCCGATGCTAAGACCCTAAACCTCGTAGTGGTGGGGATATTCAACACGGGAATAGAAGAGTGGGACGAATCTGCCTTCGTCTCTTTGGATACGGCAAGGGAATTTCTCGGCGAAGGCGACGTGATAACCTATGTCAACATACATTTAGAAGATCCTTATGAATCAGATGAGGTGGCAGCTCAGATATCGGCTTTGGGATATGAAGCAGAAAGCTGGCGGACCCTTTTTCCTGAGTTTGAAGAAACTGTGGAAATCGAGACTCTGTCCAATAACCTGATCATGATCCTGATTATAATCATCGCCGCCTTTGGGATTGCCAACGTCATGAATATGATGGTCCTGGAAAAGACCAAAGAGATAGGGATGTTGATGGCCATGGGAACAAGTCCGGCCCACATCAGAGCGATATTTCTCATCGAGAGTGGTATCCTCGGGCTAATGGGCGGCATCTTCGGAAGCGCCCTTGGCTATTCGGTCTCGGCTTACCTTCACAGTCTCGAGATCGCCATCGACGTTGCAACGGCGCCTCAGCCTTTCATCCTCAAATTCCTGGTCGATCCTAGTGACCTCATATTGTTCTCGCTCCTGGCCTTGGCTTTGAGCATGATCGCAGGGGTATATCCTGCACATAAGGCATCGCAACTGGATCCAGTAGTCGCTCTGAGGGGTTAGAGATGTTCGAATGGACCGTAGCCAAAAGACACATATTCGGAAACCCGAGAATGGTCCTTTTCACGGTGCTTTCTGTGGCTTTGGCGGTGGCTGTAATCATAGTCCTTATCGGCCTTACCGATGGGTTCAGGGAAAATCTTATCGATAACTCCGTCGAGAACAATCCCCATCTCACAATCGACCCGAAAGAGGATGAGGATTACATTCGCTTATACAGGACCCTTTCGAATATAGTCTTCCAGTATCCCGAGGTCGAGGCGGCCTCGCCCAGGCTTGTGGGGACGGCCGCCGCCAAATACAAAGACAACGTCGAAGGCGTCCTATTCATCGGGGCAGACCCCACCCAAGAAGACAAGCTTTTGAGGGTTCAAGATGACGTCATCTGGGGCGACTATTACGATCTTCGGTTCAAAAAATATGCGGCAGTGGTTGGATCTGATCTTGCAGAGGATTTGGAGCTAAAGCGTGGCGACGATTTTCGGCTCGTTCGTCAGGGCGTCTTGATACAGGTAAAAGCGATCGGGATAATCGAGACTGGGACTGGCCTGGATCAGAGTTTGGTCTATCTTCCTCTTGAGACCGCCCAGGATATTTTGGGTGAAGGTGATGTCGTATCCGAAGTTGGGGTTCGGCTCACTAATATTTATGCGGCTCCAGAAATCGCCGCCGACCTAAACATGAAGACCAGTTACAAGGCAGAAAGCTGGCAAGACCTGAACAGCGACATCTTAGAGCAGCTGGACACCCAAGCAGTTTACTCATATATATTCTATCTTTTGATTTTCATCATATCTGGGTTTGGGATCGCCAACACCATGATAATGATAATAAGCCGCAGGACAAAAGAGATTGGGATAATGATGGCAATGGGCTCAAGCCAGGGCTCGATCATGAAGATATTTATATTCGAGAGCGCGATACTTGGACCGCCTTCTGCCCTCCTTGGCGGAGGTCTCGCGTGCATAGCGTCAAAGCTCATAGGGTCGATCCAGGTTCCAGAGGAGATTTACGGCACTTCCAGCATGTCAGTGATCTTGAACCTTGAAACTTTCATCTACGTTTCCATCTTCGCCCTTGCGGTAAACTTCCTGGCTGGGATCTATCCTGCTTACAGGGCTTCTAATCTCGATCCGGTCGAGGCGATATCCACCGAATAAACGACGGAAAAATTTTCGTGGTCTTACATGACGATTAAAACATATGGTTTTGGGAAAAAGAGGGGCGCCATTCACCGATATACGCCATCTGATGAGATTAGCCAACGTGATATCCAAGATCGATTCATGCGGAGGTGATTGGCAAGTGAAAAACATCATCGAGATTGAAAAGCTGAGAAAGGTCTACGGAGACGGGGTCGAGCTCGTAGCCTTAGACGATGTAGACCTCACGATCAAGGAAGGAGAAGTCCTCTCGATAGTTGGGCCAAGTGGCAGTGGAAAGTCCACCCTGCTCAACATGATAGGGCTTCTCGACACACCTTCCAATGGTGAAATTTGGCTAAAAGGTACGAACATCACCAATATCAGCCCAAAAGAAAGGGCCAGGCTCAGGAACAAGGAGCTGGGTTTCATCTTCCAGTATCACCACCTCCTCCCAGAGTTCAGTGCTGTCGAGAACGTGATGATGCCACTTCTCATCGCCGGAATGAAAAGAGGCAAGGCTAAAGAGCGGGCAGTCGGCCTTCTAGAACAGGTAGGATTGGGAGATCGGCTGAACAACAGGCCCACTCAGCTCAGCGGCGGCCAGAACCAAAGGGTAGCGGTGGCAAGGGCTCTTGCAAACCATCCTTCGATAGTGATAGGAGATGAACCCACCGGCAACCTTGATACGAAAAGTTCGGACATGATCTACGATCTGTTGAGAACGCTCAACAGGGAGATGAATCAGACTTTCATCCTCGTCACTCACGACATGAACATGGCAGAAAAGACCGATCGGATCTTGAGGCTGGTGGACGGGAAAATCGCTTGCGAGATGCGAAGAGATGGTGATAAGTTCGTCGAAAGAGACCTACGCCAACTAGAAGTGGGCCATCGACGATCTTGAATTGGTTGGCAGCGACAACAGTCAAAAAGTGCACCCTGCAGCAAGCAGAAGTGGGATATGATGCCAGGCTCTACACTTGGGACGACTGGTTGGCACATCGTGAATAGCTCTTTTGGCTTCGGCAACACAAGACACAATCAAGGACCATTTCCTTTACAGCACACGAGGGAAATGACGGCCCCTGCAAAAACCACGACTAATCCAACCGCCATCGCCCCCCGATCCAGTTGCAAAGCGAGGAAGATTGAGGTGATTATCCCAAAAACTGGCAGAATAGGCGTTCTGCCCAGGTTAATGGGAACCTTGAAGGGCCTCGTGATCTGGGGTTCTTTGTACCTCAAGGTGATCAGCGCTGCGTTGATCACGGCAAAGGTCAAGAAGAGGACGAAGTTGGTGGCGCTGGCAACGAACGCGATGTCGCTTAACAACGTGAATATGATCGACATCGCCATGATGACCAATATCGCAGCCCAGGGCGTTCTAGTGGCCGGGTGGACCTTAGAGAAAATGCTGGGAAGGCCGAAAGATTCGGCCATGCCGTAAGTCATCCTGGACGCTGCAAGGAGCATTAAAAGGACGGTGTTGGCGGTGGCAAAAAGTGCAATGACCGATATCACAACGAAGGCATCATTTCCCAAAGACTCGAATGCAACCTCTGCAAAAGGCGCGTTGGAGGTAGAAAGTCGCTCCCACCCGACCACGCTGACGGAGCTTAGGGCGACCAGGATGTAAAGGACGATCGTTCCAGCTAATGCCAGTATCAAGCTCTTGGGCACTGTGCGTTCTGGATTTTTTGTCTCTTCAGAGAGCTTTACAATCTCTTCAAACCCCATGTAGGCGAAGAATATCAAGGCGGCTGCCTCAAATACGCCACTGAAACCATGTGGCATCTCGAAGTAATCGACGCTTCCAAGGTGTGGCAGCCCAATGAAAATCACCATGATGAGGCCGCCAGCTTCGATCAGCGTGAAGATGATGGCAAACCAGGCGGAGAGCTTTACGCCCCGGAACAAAACAAGAGACAGTGCCAGTATCAAAAGGACGGCCGAAAGCTTGACAGGAACCTCTGTGAGAGCGTAAAAGTAGCCTCCAAACCCAAGAGCAACGGTGGCAGCTCCTATGATTCCGCTGAATATGACGAGCCACCCGATCACGAAGGCGAGCTTCTGGTTAAAGGCGCGAGATGTGTACTCGTACTCAGCGCTGGCCCTTGGAAACATGGATGAGAGTTCTGCATAGCTCAGGCCCGTGAACGCTGCAATCAAAGCCGCCATCGCAAAAGAGAGCCAGAGAGCATTTCCAGCTTTTCCTGCAGCCACTCCTATGAGGGCGTATATCCCGGCCCCAAGAATAATCCCAACGCCCGAGAGGGTAACTTCGAAGAGCCCAAGTTCTCGCTTCAGTTCCGCCTTCTGAGTCATCTGATTTTGCCTGGTTGCTTGCTCTATATATGCACGTTGCCCTCAATAAATATAAAAATATAGTTTATATAAAAGTTCTATCAGTCGAAGGTTGTTTATCCAAAGAAAGTGATCTTGCAATTCAAGATGACGGCCGATAAGATATTCGATCATCCCACAACGTCAAGAGAGCTCGTCCAGTTCTATCTCATCGATTACCAGACCCGACTTGGCAAGATTATCGACATAACTATCATCTTCATGAACCTCTTGGTCTGCGCCATCTTCGTCATAGACACATATTCGGCATCTTCGGAGATTGGAACCTTTCTTTGGAGGATTGAGATCCTGGCAGTCGTCTTTTTCATAATTGAGTATCTAGTGAGGCTCTACGGCGCGCCTGACCGGATGAGACAGATTGTGGACGTGTACAGCATAATCGACCTGATCGCTATACTGCCCACCATCTTCCAGTTCGTCTTGCCTCTATTTGGGCTCAGCCTCGACATAAAGTTTGTCAAGACCATCAGGGTCTTCAAGGTGTTCAGGATATTCCGGTTTCTCAGGTTTTTGACTGATCCACACTTCTTTTTTGGAAGCGTAACTCTGGAACTTCTCAAAGTGGCAAGGTTGGTGATGACGATGTTGATAATTCTCTTCGTCTTCTCGGGACTTTTCTATAGCGTGGAAAGTTCCATCAACAATCAGGTCCAAAACTTCGGCGATGCTTTTTACTTCATCGTTGTCGCTTTGACGACGGTGGGATTTGGCGACATAATTCCCGCATCTGGAGCAGGTAGATGGGTCACCGTCCTTGCTATCCTAACTGGAATCATTCTGATACCCTGGCAGGCCAGCCAGATCGTGAAAGAGTGGATACTGATATCCAAGAAGATTCGCGTCACATGTCCTCAATGTGGTTTGGACGAACACGATATCGATGCATCTTACTGTAAACGGTGTGGCCACTACCTCTATTACGAAAATCACTCGGAACAGGAACTTGAGCCAGAACAGGTGGACGATGGAGAGAATAGACAAGCGAACTACAACGGCGATCGCTCCGTCTAGTTCTTTCTGCTCAGTCACACTATTCAGCCAGAATGAGCGGATCCTGTAGACGGGAACGCTCTTTGGCAGGGTGAGGCCACATAGGGTCGCGTCTATCGGCGTTGTGATCACGGCCCTGGGTTTCCCTTACTCCAGGATCTCGTGCCGGTAGACGAGGCGCGGTGCCCGAGCGTTCCTTCGTTTCCGGCCAAGATCCGATGAAGCGCCGAAAGGAGGACCTCGAAGATGCTCTTCAGAGCTTCGAAGAAAAGGCGCGCCCACCTCTGCACGACGCTGATATTGGCCCTGGGGCTCTATCGGGGTGCCTGCCTTTCTGCCGAGCCCCGAAAAGATCTGGAGGTCGTAAAGATGGTCCCCGCTAGTCCTTTTGGTTCCATCCCTGGATAGACGAGGCCTGCCAGGTTTTCGGCGCCCTCTTTGCCTGGCTCAGGTCTGAGGGACGGAAGATCGAGGAGATCGACGAGGTGGTCGCTTCAATTTTAAAGTGGATACCCCGCTAGCTTGCTGTGCGGTTAGGATGGTCAAATAACCGACTTAACAGTTTGAATCGGGCCACGAATAATCTAAGTGGCGTGGAATAGGGAAAACATATGACGGGCTTAAGAATGATGCTATTTGTGGCGACGCCAGTTTGACTGGTTTTAGACCGTTCAGGAAGAATTGTGGAGGGGGGCTAAACACATACCGTTTTCAGATGGCTAAACTTTTTAACAGATCGTGTCAGTCATAGCTCTCGGTGCAATATTGAATATTGTGGGTTTAATACTGACGCTGGGGTTTTTGGTTGTAGTCTCATCTTCAGCGGGGCTAGCAGATCAAGATGAAGTCGATGTGGCCACCCAAATCGCTGGCAAGAATGCGAGCGAGGCGGCGACTAATCCGGCGGAAAACTCAGTGTCCAGCAACATCGAACGCAAGCCGGAAAACAATATATTAGAGATAATATTGAATGTAGTTACTTCTAAACTTCTCTCTGGTCTGGCTGCATTGGTTGCGATTTTATCGATGGCATATGGCGTCTATAAATGGCTGCTAAAACGTAGATCAAAAGAGTCTGGTGTGAGTATTGGACATGTCAATAGCGACGTAATATCAACTTCTGAACCCGAAAACAAAAAACCAATAGTACTCGATTACAAACCCTACCTTACCAAGACTAATGAAGACCTTAAAAAAGAACTTGATTTGTCCATACCACGTACTTTGGAATCAAAAGTTAAAGAACCTGAAAATCAGATTATACCTGTTGAAGAGGTTCTGTCAACTGGCAAGCACGCTCTAATTCTCGGCGAGCCAGGTTCTGGCAAAACATACATAACAAAGTATTTAGCTAAATATATTATTGAGAGAAACATCGCTGTAGAGAACCCAAAAATACCAGTTCGGATTAAGGCGAGGATGTGGGGAAACCAATTCAATACAATTCCAGTAGCAATATCTAAAGAATTGGAATATATAGTAGATAACATAAATCCTGATATTGTTACATCAGACATTAATGCGAACAAGTTCATAATTATAATTGATGGTTATGATGAAATTCGAGGAGAAAAGAAGAACGATTTAACTTGGGAGATTGGGAGAATTGCAGGCAGCCGAAAAGCGCAGATAATTCTTACATCACGTGAGGCAAATTATCATGAAGAGCTATCGAGTAAGTTTTTTGTTTGGATAATTAAGAGTTTAAGTGATGAACAGATTGATCAATATGCTAAGCAAGTTTACTCGTTTGAATTTTTTAGCCATCATTTGAGAGAGCAAAACTTGTTAGAATTGGCTCGCTTACCGTTATATCTTTTTATGTTATGTGAAATTACTAAAGATCATGAAGGACATATCCCAAACAATAAGGCAAAAATACAAGAAAGATTTGCACAATATTTTCTGGAAGAACGCTGTCGATTGCGTAATCCAAGCTTCGAACCGAAATTTTCTATCGATCAAAAGCTAAAATTTTTGTCAGGATTAGCCAAACGAAGATCTGAGGATGTTAGCTTCGGTGATTATGCCCGTTGTGCTCTAGATGCCGAGATAACAGACTATTCAAGAGTACTTTTAGATGAAATAACAGAATCAGGCCTCCTAAAAGGGGATGTAACATCCGTAGTTAAATTTATTCATCCTACTACGGCAGAGTTCTTTCATGCGAGATCAATCGCATCTTTACCTGACAGCAAAATCGTTGAATTTATCCAAAAGAGACATTCTCAAGTGGAATATTCTGAGACGATCTTATTCCTTGTGGGTCTTCTAGGAAATCAAGAGAAACAAGACATTGTTCTTGACTATCTCGAAGAAAACAACCTGCCACTTTATATCAAATGCCTCAGCGCAAGACAGCATATTGACTTAAGCGATTCTGCGAATTATGCAGAAATTGAACGCCAATACTTATCGCAGCTCCAAAGATCTTATAACACGTTGTTGGATCGATATTTCGAGCCAATTAAAAGGCAATTTGTTCCGTTCAGCTTTATGCGTTTAAATCGCCAAGTTTCGTTAAAAAACTATATGCTGCTGATAAGAGGTTCACTTGATATCGCTAACTTAAGACTTCATTATGAATATCTTCCGATCTTACGGGAATCTGATAATAATACAGATCCCGTGATATCGAAGCACCCATCTGGCCTCCTTGGTAAGACATTCTATGAATACCTAGATCTTAGCCATCTTGGACTTGATTCTGCTCGTGAAGTGGCTATGGAGGATATCAAAGATCAGTTAAAAAGATTAGTTGGAGGTCAAATGCTTCCTAATCGACCTACACCGCTACTTTGTGAAGGGATTGTAGCGCAAACTCGTGATGCAGCCTCACATGCACGTATGTTTCAAGATAAGTCGCTGAAACCCATATGGAAATTCACGACCGGAGTATATGAAGCTCGAGAATACCTTGAAGCGTTTGAAAGTATTCAAGATCATCCTTTCGTTGTGGTTAGATCTCGATCGCCCGGTCAACCGCCCAAAGAGAACCATTCGCCCATAAAGAATTTTCATTTTATTATTCTGTTGTTGAGGCATTTTGTTGCAAATTCAATTTCGATCCAAGAAAATATTTTACCGAGATTTGAAAAACCTTGGGGTTCGGATCCGGATCCAATTAAAAAACGATTGGAAGAAACATATTCTCTTCTGCCAAAACTGTATATGCAACTCATTGATCTCAATTTCCCCAATCTACGAGAATATCTTTGGCATTCTAAAATATATCCATTTAAGTATGTGATTCGCTTTAAATACGACGACCCAGTTAAATCTCGTGGGCCTTATACTGATTTTCGTTTTGAAGCTCTTGGATATGCGATGCCTGTAGCTTCTAAAGAGGATATCATAGCTGAAGTAATTCAAGTGGAAAGCGATAGAGATAATTTATGGACAGATGAAGAAGTTGATACAGTTCATTTTGAATACATTCAGAATTTGAAGGCTCTTAGACGATATAGTATTGAAGATAAGTTCTTCTTAACCCAATTTCATACTCGTGTAGACGTACTTGACGATGAAGTGTTAACGCATGCAGTTTACGGATTGTTGGAAAACGATATGGAAGTTATAATAGAGGATTGGTAACGCCAGCCATTGACACAGATAATTTGGGAATTGACTAAAAATAGAATCGAGTCCCAGGGTTTCCCTTACCCCAGGATCTCGTGCAGGTTGAAGAGATGTGGCCCGAGCTTCCCTCGAAGTTTCCGGCCGAGATCTTGACGACGCCCGAAACCTTGCAGGTAGCCTCGATCCCTGCGCGCATCGCCCTCTCGATCGCCACCCGGATGACGCCGTTTTTGACCACCCAGCGAGAGGCGCTGGACCTGGCGGGGTTCATCGCGGGGCGGGAGATGATCTCATAATAGATCTGAAGACTAGACCTTTCGCCCCTTTTCAAAAAAAGATATATCTCAGGGGCTCATTTTAGGAGACGAATGACCAGTAGGTGATAACATGACCGATGATCTCCCAAAACGAGATAACTCCTCTCTCGACGAAATCGTCCGGACGCTCAGGGTGAGCATGCCCGATCTCGCCGAGCGCTACGGCGTGAAGCGCCTGGGCATCTTTGGCTCTTATTTCAGGGGTGACGCGAACGAAGAGAGCGACCTCGATATCCTTGTGGAGTTTGAAGATGCGCCCACCCTCTGGGAGTTCATCCGACTCAACCGAGAGCTGGGCGATAAGCTGGGGGTCAAGGCGGATCTGGTGATGAAGAAGACCCTCAAACCCGGAATCGAAGAGGCGATCCTAAAGGAAGTAGTGGTTGTTTGAGGGTGAGGATATAAACGCCATTAACAGGGTCGATCAAAAGCGGATAAAAATAGAACAGAGTCCCAGGGTTTCCCTTTACCCCAGGATCTCGTGCAGGTTGAATAAGTGTGGCCCGAGCTTCCCCTCGAAGTTTCCGGCCGAGATCTTGAGGACGCCCGGAACCTTGCAGGCGGCCTTGATGCCCGCGCGCATCGAGTTTTCGATCGCCTCTTTGCCAACGCCGTTAATCACGACCTCGTAGGAGGCCTTGACCTCTTCGGGCAGGGTGCAGACACCCTCGTCTTTCAGGGTGGGACAGAACCTCTCGTTCGTCGATGCCTTCAGGAACTTGTAGCGGCTTCCAACCTTCGAACCGCTCGCAACAACCCCGCCGGGGAAAGGCGTGATCGTCCCCTCTTGTTCTCTTATGGCGTCCACCGCAGCCTCTGCTGCCATCAGGGCGCTCGCCTGGTTTTCGGCCATTATGTAGAAGTTTCCGCCTGCAATCCCGTCAACTGCGCCGATGTTTTCTTCCACCAGAAAGTCGCCTGACATTACCGGTATGCTGCAAACGCCGCGCTCGCAGTAGGACATATCCTTTTGAAAGCCATCGCCGAAGAACTTGAGCTTCGCGCCGGTGTCAAACTGCTTTTCAGCATCCGGAAGCCCGTTGAAGACCGCCGTGGTCGGCGCGGTCAAGACGCACTGCCCAACCCGTGAAAGAAGCGAGTTTTCCAGTTTCTTGTATCCCATGTTACAGATCTGGATGTAAACGCCGGGCCTTCCGTCAGGTGTCTCGTCCCTCTTTGCTATCCGCTCGATTCCGGCTTCAGCTGGGCACATTATCACCGAGGTGCCAAATCCAGTGGTCTCCCTCGCCGCTTCAAGAGCCCATCTTTCGGTGATTGCCGTTATCAGAACTCTCGCCACCTTTATGGGGAAACCCTCTGCAAAGGTGTCTTCAATCTCTACGCCATTAATTTCCATACCATCCACTCCAACACAAAAATGCAAAACACAACGAAACAACGAAATAATACTGAACTGTTAAAGAAAATAAAAAATTATTCGGGGTTGTAAACCCCCAAAGAAAACCCTTCACCGTTCCAGAAAGCCGAAGCAGAACAGACCGGCTTTTCCAAATCGAGGTCGAACGCGGCCTTGGAAACCTCTTTTGCGCCCACGCCAGACATATCGACCGGCTCAAACTCGGTCTTCTCATAAGTGGCGACCAAGAACGCGCAGTCGTCTTCAAGCGAGAACCGCTTCACTTTGACCTCGTCTTTCTGAGCGATGCCAAGCCAGCCCTCGTCGCCTCTGGCAACTCCGGCGATCCTGGGCGTGTCCAGCTCGTCTCTCTCATAACCGTAGGCTACGAGGCTCAAACCGATGGCATCCATCGGTTTCATGCCGTCTTCGATCTTCTCGGTGATCATGTCAGCCTGGGTGCCGTTAGCAACCACGGCCGTGCTTCCAACAAGGCGTATGCAGTTGTAAGCTATGTAAGGATTCTTCTCAAGATCACGAGGGTCCCGAGGCGAGACCATTACAGTCTCGTCTCGAAGGGTCGTCAGCCTGTTGGGAAAAGACCGGGACGATACCCTGTAACCGACCCAGCAATTTCCCCCCGTCCTTCCGATTACCACTATCCTGCCCACATACATGGGTCAATCACACCGAAATAGCGACCTTAATCGTCCGATCAATCGTCAAGAAGGCCGAATTTCTCGGCGTTCTCGTCTGCTATAACCTGGATCTTGGCTATGTAATCGGCGCCACCTTCGACTTTGAAGAGGTGCTTATACCTGCCTTGAGTCTTGAGGTAATCTTCAACCGGCCTTTGATGCCTCACTTTCTTTACGCCAGCAAGCTTTCCATTGACGTATTCGTACAGTGGGTAAATACAAGTCTCCACCACAATCCTGGCCTGTTCGATGGTGGTCCCATCCGAATAACTCCAACCTGTGATACAGGGGGCGTTGATCTGGATGTAGGCAGGTCCCTTGATCTCCAAAGATCGCTTAACCTTCGTCCTAAGGTCCGTTGGATATGCGATTGAGGCCGTGGCAACGTAAGGAATGCCATGGGCCACTGCGATGGCTGGCATGTCCTTCTTCCTCAAGGGGTTACCAAAACTCTCCGACCCGATTGGGGTCGTGGTCGTCTTGGCATAAAAGGGAGTAGACCCGCTTCTCTGGACGCCCGTGTTCATGTAGGCCTCGTTGTCGTAACAGATGTAGGTCACGTTGTGACCTCTATCGAACATCCCGGATATGGAACCGATTCCGATATCAAAGGTACTTCCATCGCCGCCGATGACGAGGATGTTAGTATCTGTCTTTCCGAACTTCTTCAAGGCAACCTCTATTCCAGAGGCCACTGACGCGGGGTTTTCGAATAGTGAATGTACCCAAGGCACCCTCCAGGAACTCTCTGGGAAGGGAGTGGAAGTGACTTCGAGACAGCCAGTTGGAGAGGCAACTATGGTGTTTGGTCCTGCAGCGTCGAGGACCAGCTTGACGGCTATGGGCATTCCGCATCCTGCACAAGCCCTGTGACCTGGAGCAAACAAACTCTCTTGCATCAGACAATCCTCCTAAAGACACTCTGATCTCACGTCGAAAATCTCGAACTCTGACTCGAAATCGACGCCTTCATCTTTCACCTTGGAAGCCTTCTCCACCATGTTCCGGATATGTTTCTTGGCTATGTCTCGACCACCCAGACCCACGCTGAACCCTATTATGGGGGTTCTAATTTGGGTATTGTAGAAAGCACCTTTGAGATCGGTCAGAAGAGCGCTCTGGTAACCCATGGAAAGATCCTTTTCGATCACCACAATCACGTTCGCGTCTTTGAGGGTGTTCATCAGGGCCTCCGTTGGGAAGGGTCGATAGCTTCTGATCTTGACTAAGCCCACCTTGATGCCTTCCTTTCGTAGCTCGTCTATGCTATCCCTCATCGTGCCAACGATGGATCCCATGGCGACAAGCACTATCTCGGCGTCGTCTGTCTTGTATGTGTCTATCAAGCCGCCGTATCCTCTGCCAAAAGTCTCCTCAAAGACCTTGTCCACTTCCTCAATCTTCTTGAGGGCGTCCTCCATTGCTTTGTATTGGACGTACTTGAACTCAGTGAACCAGCTAGGATCGGTAAAGGCCCCAAAGGACTTGGGGTTCTCGGGATCGAGTACATGTTCAGGTCTGAAAGGCGGCAATATCTCTTTGACCAGCTTTTCGTCCAGAAATTCCACTGGTTCGTAGACGTGGGTGAGAATGAAACCATCCATGCAGGACATGGAAGGCGTGAGAATATTTTTGTCCTCTGATATCATGTAAAGCTGAGGTGTTAAGTCCATGGATTCTTGAACGTCCTCGGCGTAAATCTGGATCCAGCCTGAGTCACGGGCACCGATAGCGTCTTGTTGATCGTTCCAGATGCTAAGGGGTGCGCTTAAGGATCTGTTGACCGTGGTCATGACTATCGGCAAGCGCATCCCTGAGACGTTGTAAAGCACCTCAAGCATCAAGGCGAGGCCTTGGCTCGTAGTAGATGTGTAAGTTCTGGCACCGGCAACGCTGGCACCGATCAGAGATGAAATCGAAGCGAACTCCGAGTCCACGTTGATATACTCGCAGTCGAGCTCGCCATTTGCCACGAACTGGGATATGTGTTCGACGATGTGAGTCTGCGGGGTTATGGGGTAAACCGAGACCACATCAGGTGAACAGCATCTCACCGAATCGGCTATGGCGTAAGATCCTTCCACCACTTTCCTCATTTACTTCTCCTCCAGAACCATCTCTATTGCACCCCGCGGACATTCATGGGCACAGACCCCGCAGCCTTTGCAAAACTCCAGATCGGGAACGAAGTTGCCCTCTATCTGGTGGATGCAGCTGTCAGGACAATAAATCTCACAGATGCTGCACTTGATGCACTTGTCATGGTCGACGACCGGCATAAAAGTACGCCAAGCACCAGTCTTTGTAACTTCGGTGCTTCCTGGCTCGACCACCATGCTTACTCCACACTTATTCATGGGGATACACTCTCATAAGCTGCCTTTATGGCGTTCAGGTTTTTCTCCCCTAAAGCTCCCTTAAACCGAGCCGAAATGGCGGTGTTTAAGCTCCCCAGGCTGACTTCGCCGCTGGCACCGCAGAAGGCCCCCAACATGGTGGTGTTGACTATGGGCCGTCCAAGCTTTTCTAAAGCAACCTTAGTGGCATCGATGGCGACGATTTCGGCCTCGGTGTCAAGCTTTAGGTTTTCTTTGGGCTTGTCGGTGTTGATTATGATCTTACCATCGGGCTTCAAGCCGCTGGCCACGTCGACCACGTCAAGAAGTGTGACATCCTGAACTACAACATAATCGGGCTCGTATATCTGGCTCCGGATCCTGATGGGCACATCAGAAATCCGGGCAAAAGCCATAACTGGAGCCCCTCTCCTTTCTACTCCAAATGCGGGGAAGGCCTGAGAGTACTTTTCATCTTCAAAAGCCGCTATAGCAATTAACTCTGCAGCAGTAACAGCACCCTGGCCACCCCGGCCATGAAACCGAATCTCCTTCAACCGGATGACCTCCTCACCGGCCAGTGGCCATGACAAGATATAGCCTTTTCGGGCATCTTGTCGAGTTAGACTGTATTCGATCTTTTGCATGACGAATATGACGGGCCAGATCCCAAGCACATTATGTGTTTGAGATTTGTCCAAAAGGTATCGTTAAACACTATATTATTTTTGCAGGCGGTTTGGCACGGCGATTGTCAGCTACTGAGGAATCTTCCACCAAAATAGGGCAGATCGCTTATTCAAAAGATTTATAGTCGAGAACCGCTTAGGTGAGACTAATCGGTTCTCGCCAGAATAGTGCTTAACGATACGAATAGGCCAAAATGTCGAACTCTTACGAGTTCGACATTTGTCCGAAAGGTATCGTTAAACTCTATAAGTGCAAATAATGCTTCGGTCCTGGTGAGGAAAAAGCTTAAATTCAACCCAAGAAGGGCGTAAGCTGGCTTTGTATTGTGAACCCTGAGATTACTCTAGATCTGTTTTGAGGTCTTGGGAATGGAGATAGATCTTGATCGGATATGCTGGGCCGTTATCAGGTTCAGAGCCAAAGGGGCCTTTGTAAAAGAAGTAGTGTGACCGTTTACAAGTGACATTTCCACAATAGGTCAGAGTGTTATATGAATGAAGAGAAGGGCGACGACAGTCGTGACGAACTGCTCTTTGCGGTAAAGGCAGCAAAGCAGAGTCTTCCAGAGGGCACCAACTCTAACATAGGGGAGATACTGGCGTTCATCGAAGGGATGGCCCCTTTCTTGGACAAAAACACCATAATTGGGATTAAATGCGCCTGTTGTGATAATTACGCGCCCTGCTTTTTTCCTGTAGATGGTGATTTTGAGGTGGTGGAACCTCATGAGTACTGCCACAACAAGAAAGTACCCCTCCATCGACTCAGCCTTTTCACCATAGCCAAATGCATAGAGTACTCCAAAAAGGCTCGGGATGAGCTTTTAGATCTGGCCAACACGGTAGTGGAAGAAGACCTTCGCCCAGCCCTGGCAGACAAGAAGCTTTACGACCGGAACTTCTTTGCCAGCTACGAAGTGGATTACCTCATAAAACTAAAGCCAGGGATGGCCTGTATAGAGTTCGGTCACAGTGATGATGGCCGTTTTGTTGAGAGTGGTATCAAGATCTGTATTTTGAGGCGCCTGGACCCTGGTTTTGGCGGGCAGACCTCTAGCATAAAAGCGGTTCAGAAGTACGGTCGGACGATAATGGTAGTGATGACTGGCCGTCAGATACGACGCCAGATGGGGATCGACCAGATTTTCGAAAAGATCGCCAAGGAAAGAGACATGGACATCGTCCATCTCTGACCTCGTTTTTGAACGGAAATAAGATCAACCGATTTAAAGGATGTTTATTACGATGGCGCAGTTTGTAGTGCCGGATACGAGCGTAGTTATTGACGGCAGAATTTCGGCCCGGGTAGAATCTGGAGAGTATCTGGGCAAAAGGGTAGTGGTACCTGAAGCAGTAGTGGCCGAGCTTGAGGCCCAAGCAAACCACGGCAGAGAAACGGGCTTTAAGGGACTAGAAGAACTCAGAAAGCTGTCAGGACTGGCTAAATCTGGCAAGATAGAGGTCGAGTACGTGGGTGTAAGGCCCGACCTTGACCAAATAAAGCTAGCAGGGGGTGGCGAGATCGATGCCATGATCAGAGACGTGGCTTTGGAGATGGGGGCTTCGTTCCTCACCAGTGACTCCATCCAGTCCCGAGTGGCAGAGGCAATGGGAATCGACGTGGAATATATCCCACCCCAAAGAGGACAAATAAGGCCTCTCACCCTCGAGCAGTATTTCACTCCTGACACCTTATCTGTTCACCTGAAAGACGGGGCAGCCCCCATGGCTAAACGGGGCAAGGTGGGTGAGTTCAACCTAGTAGAAATAAACAAGAGAGTGCTCAGAGAGAGGGACCTAAGAGAGATATCAAGAGAAATCTTCGAGCGGGCAAAGTCAGACCCAAAAGGCCATATCGAGATGGAGAAGATGGGGGCGGCCGTGGTCCAGCTGGGCCCTATGAGGATCGCCATAGCAAGGCCTCCATTTTCAGAGGCGATGGAGATCACTGCAGTGCGGCCCGTGGCCAAGGTGAGCTTGGACGATTATCATTACAGCGAAGAGCTGAAGGTGAGACTGAGCGAGTCACAAAGAGGAATTTTGATAGCAGGGCCACCTGGGTCTGGAAAATCCACCTTTGCGGCTGGAATTGCCGAGTACCTGCTCAAATGCAACCACGTGGTCAAGACCTTGGAATCGCCCCGCGATCTCCAGGTGCCGCCTGAGATTACTCAATATGGACCCCTTGAAGGGAGCATGGAGGCTTCAGCGGAAGTGTTGCTCCTGGTCCGGCCCGATTATACGATTTATGACGAGATAAGGAAGACCAAGGACTTTCAGGTCTTCGCAGACCTCAGGCTTGCAGGTGTCGGGATGATTGGGGTGGTCCATGCCAACAAGCCAGTTGACGCCCTCCAGAGGCTGATCGGTCGTGTCGATCTGGGAATGATTCCTCAAGTGGTTGACACAGTGGTCTTCATCGATAAGGGCGAAGTTTCCAGGGTGATGGACGTGGAGTTCGTGGTCAAAGTTCCATCGGGGATGACCGAAGCAGACCTTGCAAGGCCCGTCATTGTGGTGAAAGACTTCACGACGGGATCGGTCGAGTACGAGCTTTACACCTATGGCGACGAGATCGTGATCATGCCGGTCACCAAGGAGACAACAGAACGACCTGCCACTTGGAACCTGGCGTCTCGCCAGATAGAAAATGAGATGGCTCGCCACCTGAGAGGTTCTTTCGAAGTGGAGATGCTAAGCGACTCTCGCGTCGTGGTAAGGGTTGCAGAAAAAGAGATTCCAAAAGTGATAGGTAAATCAGGTAAGACGATCGATGGGATTGAAAAATCTCTGGGCGTCCACATAGATATTCAGCCTCTGGACGCGGGCCAGAAGGGCAGCCATCAGACCTTTGTTCCCAACGTCGAGGAGACTGGTCGACATCTGATTATCTGGATTGGGGGGAAATCAGGCCAGAGCATGGAGATACTCGTTGGAGGCGAGCCCGTCACCATGGCAACGGTGGGACGAAGAGGCGACATAAGGATTGTTAAGACCTCTGAGATTGGCCAGAAGGTTATGAGGAAGATGAACAGGGGCGAAAAGCTAGAGGCTCGAAAGCTCTAGCACGCCTCGGTCCCGTTTTTTGTAGAGCCCCACTGGTCAACTACCATGGCGGCCTAAAGGCCGTGGCTCTGCGAACGGCTAAGCGAGACTAAACAGTTAGACTAGAGGGCAACAAAATGCAGCAGCGTTGTGGACTACTAAGAATGGCAGAGTCCCTCCCTAGCTTTGCCCACTTCTGGACACGCCGAATCCGAGGGGATTCATCCCTAAGCCTGCTTCGCCACTTCGAAGGGACATTTTACCCAGACTTGACCCGGAGAGCATAATATGCGCATACCTGTCATGGATACTAAGATGCGTCAGTTGATGCCAACCACTCCAACCAGGGCTAGGTTACTTCTAAAAAATGGTCAAGCTAGTGTCTCTTAAATGTAGTTATTATACATAATGTTTGGATAGCTTTTTATCGGCATCATCTTTGGTAAATTTCCAATTGATCGTCTTTACCTGTGAATTTCTTCGTTCAGTCCAATATGCTACTTGTTGGGCTAATGTCTCTTTATCACCAATCCGCCTTCCGGTGCATTCAACATCCATTGCATTAATTTCGATTTCCGCGACATTCAACCAGCTTGCATGCTTTAGCGTGTAATGAAATTCAATCGTAACTACTCAGCCCCCAACCACAAAATTTATTATGTTTAACGATATATTATTCCGTCGCAGTGGTTGCGAGCAATAGACCAGATGGAAACTTCAATGAGGATACCTACCCACGATGAAATTCTTGA
>Ga0208771_1000386_pt1 | contig 26993 bp, 31 predicted proteins | sample AntAceMetag02UKX_FD_184775 | JGI IMG/M metagenome (GOLD analysis project Ga0208771, IMG submission 184775) | Saline lake microbial communities from Ace Lake, Antarctica - Antarctic Ace Lake Metagenome 02UKX (SPAdes) (version 2) | ecosystem: Environmental > Aquatic > Non-marine Saline and... | reverse complement strand
TATGATCTCGAATTGCCTGCCATTCTTTCTCATCAAATTCAGGTAGATTTTCAAATCCGAATCTTTTTCGTTTAAAGCCTGCCGGAATTCTACAATAATTCATCATAGCTTCACAAAGAAGTGTTCCACTGCCGCACATCGGATCATAAAGTGGTTTATCTCCTTTCCAACCAGAAAGTTTAACTATGGCTGCTGCCAGTGTCTCCTGCATTGGAGCAGAACCTTTGCTTTGCCTGTATCCCCGCTTATGAAGGGGTTGACCTGAAGTATCCAAGCTTATGGTTGCTCTATTTTTATGAATAAAAAGATTGAATACAACATCTGGAGATTCAGTATCAATATTAGGTCGTTCATCATATTTCTCTTTAAAGTAATCAGCTATTGCATCTTTCAATACTAGAGTAGCATATCTGGAATGAGTGATCTTGCTGTTCGATACATTTGAATATATCGCAAATGTTTTATTGTTATCCAACAGTTGATTCCATTCCAATTTTAATGCTGTGTTATAGAGATATTTCGTACTATGACAATCGAATGTAATAAGTGGAGCTAAAATTCTACTAATGAGTTTACTTTGATAATTGATCCTGTAAATATGTGCTATATCAGTTTTGAAATGTATACCGCGATATACAGCAGTAATTTCTTTTGCTCCGAACTCCTTTAATTCAATTGCTCCAAGGTCTTCCATTGACCCTGCTATTTGTGCAAAGAATTTTCCGTGTTGTTGATATTCGAACATTAATTTTTCTCCTTAGGCGGGATTACCATAATGGGGATAGATGATCTATTGATCAGCATATCATGTAAACTTCCAAATAGAAGGTGATAAAACCTCCCATGTTTATGAGAACCGATAATAATGAGATCAGCTTTGAACTCATTTGCTTCTTTCAGGATATGCTCAGCAGTTGTGCCATCCATAAGAATACATTGAGATACAATCCCTTCCTTTGTTAATCCTGCAGCTATCTTTTTTAGTTGTGTCTCAATTGATTTTTTACGAATATCTATCATCGCGGGGATCTCAATAGAAGGATAAATATCGAATTCATTACTCACCAGATAATTTTCAATGGATTCACTGTGGACAATACATAATTCACCATTAAATTGTTTAATTAATCTCTTAGCTGTTTCAATCAGTTGATCTGTCTCATCCATTAAATCAATAGCTACTAATATTCTTTTCATGATTTTCTCCTTTTATATAATTTAATATAAAAAGTTATTCAAACTAAATTTAATAAAAAGAATAGTTAAGTTCCTTTTATTTTAAAATGCGATATGGTTAGAATTCTACCCATAACAATGGAAGAAACAATAATTAGTGGTAAAGAAACAAGCAAACGGATCAGTGTAAACTTTATCCCTAAAAAGGAAGCTTCAAATATAGTCATTGGAATACGGCAGACGGAAACGGCTCCCAGATATGTAAAAATAATACTTAATTTAGCTCCCTTTTTATACAATAGTGCAGCAATAGGGAAGGCTACGTATAATCCACCAGCAGTTGTACTGGATAGAATAATAGCCCAGAAAAATCCGATCCAGCTGGAATCTTTACCTAAATGTTTTTCTATAGTTTCACGCTTTATCCAAACCTCGAATAAACCAATTAAAATAAATGCAACAGGTACTATCTTGAGCATTGATAAGGCAAATGAGAGAAAGTTTTTCCCAATAGCTTCTCCAACTTCATAATGATAGAAAAACGATACAATAATAAAAAGGAAATAAATTATTATAAGTGTTATTTTAATGATGTTTTTCATATCCCAATCTCTCCGAAAGCAACACCCATAACTAATGCAACAATAATTGCAATAACAAAACAGAGCACATTTCTAATGATTGTTATTTTAACTCCGAGAAATTCTTTTTCAATCGGGAATGTAATGATTCCAACCAGCATAAGAGTAGTTGTGAAAGCAGAAATGACCATATATGGAATACCTTGTTCACGCAATATCCCGGCAAGGGGAAATGCAATGAATCCAGGCATTATGGTTATTGAGCCGATCAGAGAAGCAAATATAGTACTGAGATATTTATTTCCGATGCCAAGATATTTTACGATTAACTCATGTGGAAAAAGATAAATTACAATTGATATAAAAATGAGCATTGTGAGAAAGGCAGGAGCAATATTAATAAATTTCTTATAAGCTATTTTCAAGGCTTTTATAGTTTTCTGTTTATTGATGAAGAAAGAAATAAAGAATAGTATGAAAGTTACCAAATATAGGATCAGCATAATAATCGCTCATATTCTTTAGTATTAAATAGACGGTAATGTGGAGAATACACAGTGTGATAAATCTTGCTGTGACTCACATTTTGTGTGCTCAAAATTATCTTCCAAAGTTCTGTTGATTGAAAATCAAAATTTTTAATTGGGATTTTCAATTTTAAGATTTGCTGCTCTATACTTTGCCAATACTGCATCCATCTATCTTTACTAATAATATTTTCTACTTCAGCACTCTTAAGGAATGCATCCAGAAAATCATCAAAAGAAATTATTCCTTTTTTGATAAGGTTTATATTAACTCTAAAAATATTATTTATATAGCTTATATCTTGATATTCTATTTCCTCAAAATCGACAGAAGTTTCCAATTCTGTTCTCAAGAATTCAGCAGCTGATGATCTATCTTTAATAAAATGACCTGCCCCGAAAGTGCCCTGAAAAAAAAGTTTATAATAATCTATGAGTTGCGCTTTAGGATGAAGACCATATTCTGATTTAATGAGTTTATTTATCAGATCATTTTGCACGAAAGAAAATTCCTCTTTCCTGATGCTGGGAATCTACCATATTTTCATCTATTAACTCACTTAGGTATTTATTGATTTCATTCACATGAATACTCAATATTTCAGAAAGATCTTTATCAGTGCAGGGACGACGTTTTATTGTTTCAATTATCTGCTGCTCAATATTTTTATGGTAACTTTTAATCTTATTTCGGGATTTAAATTTTGCGATAATTTCTACAGGTAAGGGTTTGAAAAAATCAGCAATTTCTTCTAACTTTTTTTTAGAAGCTGGTTCTAACCAACTTTCAGTTCCAGGTCTATCAAGGGTATTCAACTGAACCGAGTCGGGTTTTATTTTTGTAATAGCATCTTTAAGAAGATCAAGCTCAGCTTTGGTATCATTCAAACCGGGAACAATGAAAACCTCCAACCAGATCTTACCTGAAAAACTATTCCTAAATTTAACTAAACCATCAATTATTCTTTTGTTGTCCAGCTTAGAATTTGGACGGTTAAGTCTTTTGAAAACATTATCACTAACAGCATCAAGAGAGGGGAGGAGTAGATCTATTCCCAAGATTTCATTTCTGACATTTTCATCATAAAGCAATGTGGAATTTGTGAGAATTGCCAGTTTATAATCAGGATAGTTTTCTTTAATAAAAGTAATAACCTTACCGATACCATTATGCAGAAGTGGCTCTCCTGCACCAGAAAAGGTGATATAATCAAGTTCCGGTTTTTTGTCCAAATAGTTTTTTAATTCAGTTAATATGTCATTAAGTGGTATATATTCTTTTCGCTGAATTGTTAAATTTGTCGTTTTGCCAACTTCACAATAAACACAATTTAAACTGCATACTTTGTGCGGAACAAGATCCACACCTAGAGAAATTCCCAGTCTTCTGGAAGGAACCGGACCGAAAAGATGTTTATATTTCATAATTTATTTACCTTTATGATTATCAGAGATAATCGCTAACCTGTATTTTTAGAGCTTTAAGTGATATCGCCACATCAATTAGAAAAACAATGATCGCAAAGATCAAACCCGTTATAGCAATAACAAAAAATATTGTGAACAGGGTTGAAACATGGATATTTGAAAAGTAACCCAGAAATAACAGCAAGATCATCAAACTTGCCAATAATATCGTGATCGATATTGAAGTGATCGAAGTACGTAAGATTCTGGCTTGCTTGAATAATATTCCTATTTGTATATGTTTTCTGGCTGTGTTTTTTCCAGCTTCGATCTCCTGGACCAAAAAGCGGGAACTGTCTATTACTCTACCCATCCGGTTAGTGAGTGATAGCAGCAATAATCCTACTCCTGATATCAGTACTATCGGCGAGAAAGCTGATTGCATTAACTGGATCAAATTTTGTATATTTTCCATAATTATAAAATTTGCGGAGATAATTAATCTCTGCAATTCAAAATACTATTATACTTTTCCTAAAACTTCTTTTTCTACCTTCAGAGCTATATTGTTCACTTTTTCTAATAGCTCATCAGCTTTTGTTAGAATATCAAATTTGAATGTTTCATCTTCTATACTGCTCATATTAATCTTTACATTCAAGTATGCACTTTTTGCAGCAGAGTTGGCTGTAATAGCTCCAACTCCAGCATCTGATAGAGCATTACTGTTCCCAGTTTTTGCTATTTTTGCTGATAACTCGACAGCTTCAAAAGCTATTCCTAATGTCTCCAATGGAACCATGATCGCTTTTTTGGTTGTTTCTTGAATTGCCTTATTTCTCATTTCTTTCTCTATATCAGTTTTCTTTGGTAATCTTGCAGCATCCATCATGTCATAAAATGCTTGTGTATCTTTATCTATAGCAATAAGCGAACGTTCTTTTATGTCCTGCCCAATTTCGGACAGTTCTTTTACTTCATCCCAAACTTTTTCATATCCCTTCTTACTAAAAGTGAGATTAGAGACCATAGCACTAAGTGCACCAGACATAGCTGAACATAGCGCTGCAACACTTCCTCCACCAGGAGCCGGGGAATCTGTAGAGAGCTCATCACAGAAATTTGTTAAGGTCATATTAACCAGGTCGTCTTCTTTCGCAATAGCGTATTCAATAACTTTCTTATCCATATCAAATTTTGCTACGTCTTCCAAACCCATACTCTGAACAGCAGTTTCAATGATCATACGTTCCGGAATACCAGCACTTTCACCCATTTTTTTCAGATAATATTTACCAGATTCTAATATTGCAGCTTTAGGAAGAAGACCTACCAGTTCACTTCCTGTTACTTGCAATCCTTTTGCTAAAGCTAGTTCACGAACTTTATCCAGAACCACATGAGCAGGTGTGATAATAAAGTTCGTTAAATTTATGCTGATCTGTGCACGGTTAAAATCTTCAATATACCAACCCACTGCCTTGCAGTCTTTAAATAGACCTGGCTTTTTTACTTTATTGCCTTTTTCATCTTTAATAAGTTTGTTTTTTTTATCTCTGGCAAAACGTCCTCTTTCACGAATATCAAGTGCAATATCATGAGCCTTTTTCTTATCGCGAGTATTCAGATTTATGTTATATGCAATCAAAAACTCTCGAGCTGAAATTGCTGTAGCTCCAGATTTAGCGTTAAATTTCTGTGTACCATAATCAGGTTTCCAATTTGGATCTTTCATTTTTTGCGGAAGTGCTTCATATTCACCTTTTCGTACTTCAGCCAGGTTTTTCCATTCAGGTTTTGTAGCAGCGTATTCATATAGATAAACCGGAATCTCAAGTTCTTCACCAACTCTTTTCCCGAGTTTATTAGCAAGTTTCACGCAATCATCCATCGTCATATTTGCAACAGGTACAAATGGACATACATCAGTTGCTCCCATCCTGGCATGAGCACCTTTATGTTTTGTCATATCTATAATCTGACTGGCTTTTTTAATTGCTTGAAAAGCAGCTTCAACAACATTATCCGGTTCTCCAACCATTGTGAAAACAGTTCTATTTGTTGTCTCTCCCGGATCAACATCCAATAACGTGACACCTTTCACAGCCTTTATTGAAGCAGCTATGTCATCCAGTATTTTCTTGTCTTTTCCTTCACTGAAATTAGGAACGCATTCCACTAATTGCATAATTTACTCCATATATTTAATATATTTTTTCAATTGGTAATAGAATTATTTTACCAATTTCATCTTCAATAAAATTCACATCAGAATTCTTCAATTCTTCTAACATGAAATCAACTTGTTCTTGTTCTGCAATTGCCATAATTACATTTGCATAGCCCTTGTCTTTGCTGAATGATTTTCTAAAACCTGCAAAAATAGGGTTATCAAAAGTAAGCTTACGACCTGACGATTCACCTGAAAGAACAATCGTATCATCAATACCAGCTTCCGTGAGCGCCATTAAAACATCATCTAAATATTTTTCTTTATTTAAGCTTAATATCATATACATAATTTTCTCCTAATCGGAAACATTTGTTTCCCCAGATTTAAATAAAGCTATCTTGGCAATGATCGGTCCCACAACCATAACAATGAATGTAGTGGCAGTGATCACACTAATAATCTGTACTGCTTGCAAATGAAAACCCTCTTTTTCCATAACCTTGGAAGCTGCCAGAGCAAGTCCCACTGCAACGCCAGCCTGAGACATTAATGCAAGACCCAAAAAATTCCTTATTTTTGCAGGAGCCTTAGAAATGGCAGAACCAATAAAAGTACCACTCCACTTTCCAAATGAACGTGAAATAACATAAATAGCGATGAGAAGTGAATATTTCATTATCAGTGAAATATTTAGCCTTGTTCCAATAAGAACAAAGAACCACACATACATAGGTGGAGTCCAATCTCCTAAAGTTGAGAATACTTTCCGAGCCGTAAGTTTGCTCTTATTTACTAATACAATTCCCATTGTCATATTTAATAGAATAGGGGAGAGATGGAAATATTCTGAAATCCCACAATTTATAAGAATGATGCCAATTGACAACAACAAAAGACTTACTCTATCATGAATATGTTTTGCAATTGGAAGCATAACAAAACCAATCAAGATACCAACAACAATAGAAAACAATACTTCTAATCCTGCATGTTCTAAGGCGTTTAGAATAGAAACTTCTCCACCAGTTTTACTGCTAGACATAAGGATAATAGAAATTGGTAATGAAATTGTAAAAAGTAATAAAGCCAAGATATCATCCAGTCCCATCACTGCATAAAGTGTGGTTGTGAATTCACCTTTAGCTTTGTATTGTTTAATTACTTCTACAGTTCCTGCAGGTGCTGTTGCGCTTGCCAAAGAACCAAAGATAAGTCCCATAGGAATACTTTTTAAAATCAATGCACTAGCAATTCCAACTAGAAGGAAAGCACCTAAAGCTTCAAATATAACAATGAGAATTATAGATTTCCCTAGTTTTCTTAATTCTTTGAATTTTAGTTCTCCACCGATACCAAAACCAATTAGTGAAAGAACGACCAAATTTACAATATCCAAAGATTTAATTTGATCAGGTGATAGCATTCCAAGTAGATCTGGTCCGAGTAATGCTCCTGCTATGATATAGCCTACTATAAGTGGTGTTTTCAGCAAAGTTGCTCCACGCGACAAAATGAGTGCTAAAAGAATAGAACCACCTAGAAATAGAAGTTGTAGATATTGTGGGAACATATTTTATTTTTGCTGTTTAATTAGCTCGTAGATATCTTTTGGTTTTTCTACTGATAACATTTTATCTACAAATTCTTTGTTTTTCAAACGAAGAACCAATCGTGAAAGTACTCTAATATAATCTTTATCTTGTTTATCAGAAGCACCGATCATAAAAATTAATTTTACCGGTTTATCGTCTATTGACCCGTACTCTAAGCCTTCACGTTTGCGACCTATTGCCATAACAAAATCTTTCACGGTCTTATGTCTTGCGTGTGGAATGGCAATTCCATATCCAATTCCAGTGCTCATTAATTGTTCTCGTTTAAAAATTTCTTTTGAAAATATTTTGGGATTAGTGATTAATTCATCTTCACAAATGATTTCTAATAGTTCCTTTAATGCACCCTTTTTGTCATTTGATTGAATATCAATAATTCTGGAGCTATCTACCATATTTGATATTTTAAAGATTTTATCCATAATTTATAACCTCATTAAGTTCCCAGATAATATTTGATTATTTCTAGTACGTTTACTTCACCGATAACCTTAAATTCTTTATCTACAACAGGGAGTTCATTGATCTTTTCACGGATCATAATTCGAATAATATCAGTGATCAAAGCATCATTAACTGCATAACTGCATAAATTATTCATGATATCACTCACTTTTTGAGCGTTGGAATATCCCAGAAAGGAACCGATCTCAAATGCTTCAGTATTTTCCAGTAGTGATATAGATGGGAAAAGATATTTTATTGTATTATTTAACCGAACTGAACCGATAAGTTTATCATTTTCATTAATAACATAAACATGTCTTGAAGTTGTATTTTCTAATATTTTATGTAGGAGCTGATCTAAAGATGCATCCTGAGATATTGTCGTAGGTTCTTTAACAATAAGATGCATAATATCTTTTACTTTGATCTTTGATAGTTTATCTTCTGGCATTAATTACTTTCCTTCTTAGAAATTTAACTAATTATTTTTTTCATTTCTACTGTTATAATTCTTTTATCTGTTGCCTGAATGATCAATATATCCCATTTGCCAATAGTTAGTTTTGTTCCTCTTCTGGGAATTCTTTCAAGTTTGTCAATTATCATTCCAGCAATTGTCTCATAATCACCTATCGGCAGATCCATCTCGTATTCATCGTTAAGAAAATCAATTTCTGCATAACTCTGCACACGATACAATTCCTTTGATATTTTGCTTATCTCCCGGGTTGCATTGTCATATTCATCTTCAATTTCTCCAACAATTTCTTCCAGGATATCTTCAATTGTAATAACACCAGAAGTTCCACCGTAAGAGTCCATGATAATTGCCATACTTACTTTTTCTTTTTGCATTTCAGTAAACAGCTTGTTCACATCCATTGTTTCCGGAGCAAAAAAAGCATTTCTGATAAAGTCTGCAGCGGTTAATCCATCATGCCCCTTACATTTTAACAGATCATAAATTATCAGTATTCCTTTTATATTATCCAGATCATTCTCATAAACCGGGAATCTAGTAAATCCCTTATCTTTTGCTATAGAGATGATCTCATCAATAGACGTGTTTAACGGGAATGCTACAATATCAGTTCGATGGATCATTACATTCTCAGCATCCAATTCGGAAAACTCAAGAACTTCTTCCAGCATTTCCATTTGATCTTCCTGCAGGGTACCGTCATTTTTTGCTTCAGAAAGCATTAATGAAAGATCTTCCCTGGAAATAAAATTGTAATTATATTTTTGTGGAAGCCTGAATAATTTTGATAATGCTCTATTTAACATTGCAACAAATTTAACAAAAGGGGTGAACAGGAAACTGAAAAATCTGAGAATTGGGAATCCCCTGGTTACAAATTTATTAGGAAAATCTCTATAAAGTGCCTTTGGTATTATCTCTGCAAAGATAAGTATAAATCCGGCAATAAGAAGAGTTGCAGTATGTTCAGAAATATTGATCATAGATCTTTTATTTAAAATATTTATCAAGAATATTGAAAGCGAAGATACAACAACAAGTGAGATGTTCGTTCCGAATAAAGTTGTTCCGAATATTTGATCAGGTTTTTCAAGGAAAGTGAGAATTTGTGTCTTTTTTTTGCTGCTTTTTGCTTCTTGCTCTAATTTTAATCTGTCAAGTGAGATGAGTCCAGTTTCTATACCTGAGAAAAAACCGGATAAGATAAAAAAAATAACTATGATTAAAAGTGATATGATCCACATTATTAATTTTCTACTTTTTCATTCCTATAAGCTAATTTTAGAGCATCAATAAATTCATCCAACTCACCGAGCAAAATGTCGTTTAATCTGAATGATGTCAAACTTATTCTATGGTCAGTAACTCTGGATTGCGGGAAATTGTATGTTCGTATTTTTGCACTTCTATCACCTGATCCAACTTGCGATTTACGTTTAGCAGAGATCTCAGCTTCATGTTTTGCCAGTTCCAGATCATACAATCTTGAGCGAAGTACCTTGAAGGCTTTGTTCTTGTTTTTAAGTTGAGATTTCTCATCCTGGCAAGTTACAACAAGTCCGGTTGGTATATGAGTGATTCGTACAGCGGAATCAGTTGTATTTACACTTTGTCCACCATGTCCTGATGATCTGTAAACATCTATTTTTAGGTCAGCCGGATTAATTTCTACATCAATCTCATCAGCTTCCGGCAGAACAGCTACTGAAATTGCAGAAGTATGAACTCTTCCTTGAGATTCGGTTTCAGGAACTCTTTGCACACGATGAACACCGCTTTCAAATCTCATAGTTCCGTAAACGTTATCTCCGGAAAGAGAAAAAATTACTTCTTTTAATCCACCTACACCAGTTGTATTGGAAGACATAACAGATAATTTCCAATTATTTTTATCAGCAAAATAAGTGTACATTCTATAAAGATCTGCAACAAATAATGCTGCTTCTTCACCTCCGGTTCCGGCACGGATCTCAATGATCGCATCTTTTTCGTCATTAGGATCTTTTGGAACTACAAGTTCTCTTAATACAATAATTTTTTTTTCAAGATCTTCTTTAAACTCAATTATTTCTTCTTCTGCCAAGGCAATTAGTTCTTTATCTTCTGTAGATTTTATGAGCTCCTTATTTTCTGCTATAGTTGTCTCATGATCTTTCAGTACATCATACAAATCTAATATTTCCTGCAGATCTTTAAATCTTTTTGAAATCTTACTATAGTAACGCTGATCAGACATCTTTGCAGGATCATAGATGTCTTTTTTTAAGTTCTCATATTCATTTTTAAGAGATAATATCTTTTCTTCTGGTATCATAATTTTAACTTACTGTTTTTTTATTCATCATCTATGAATGAAATATTTTTGTATTCTGAAAGATCCATTTCCAGGGCGCATTTCATAGCGATAACTGCAACTTCTATTTGCTCATTATCTGGTGGTTGAGTTGTAATTCTTTGCAAGGCAAGCCCAGGTGCAGTCATCAGTTTAACTAGTGGATGCTTGATATTCTTGCTGGAAAGTTTGAGCACTTCATAAGAAATTCCAGAAATGAAAGGCATGAAGAAAAAATGATAACTTAACCTCAGAAAGATATTCGGAGCATTACCACCTAAAAGGAATTTTGCTACAAGTGTATCAACAATAGAAAAGATCAGAATGGATATAAGTAATACAAAAAAAATAAAACTGGTTCCACAGCGTGGGTGGAACGTTGTAAATTTTTGTACGTTGTCCGCATCAAGATCACTATTAGCTTCATAAGCAAATACAGATTTATGTTCAGCACCGTGATATTCAAAGATGCGATTTACATCTTTCATTTTACTAATTATCCAAACGTAAAGCACGAAAAATATAATGCGGATAAATCCAGCAAATAAGTTAAAATAGACATTTTCTTTAGCTAAATTCATCCATTCGGCTATCTGATATGGCAAATAGGCAAAAAGCAGGAAAGCTAAACCGAAAGCAAAAGCATAACTTATAGTTTCTTCAAATTTTATTCGTAATTTAGATTTCTCTTTTTTGTTCTTTTTTGGTTTTTCATCTTCCCAATCCAACTCAGCACGGGATACAGAGAAATTCAAAGTTTTAATACCTATTATCATCATTTCGATCAGAGATACAAATCCTCGAATTATTGGGAATCCTAGAAATTTATTATATTTTGTTTTACTGATAAATCTGGTTTTTTTAATTTCAATACTCTTATCTTTCCGGCGAATAGCTGTAGCTAGATTTTCCGGACCGCGCATCATTACACCTTCAATAACTGCCTGTCCACCAACTCCAATTTGTTTTCTTTTCATTTGTTTGTCCTTAAAAAAAATGCACCACAACTATTTTAATAACAGAGTTGTGGTGCGGCTATAACAAGATTTTTATTTTTTTTCTTTAATGTTGTATCTCTGGTTAAATTTTTCTATACGTCCTTCTTTGGCTCTACTTCTTTGTTTCCCTGTATAGAAGGGATGGCAATTTGAACAGATATCAACTTTACTAATTGTCGGATCTGTTGATCTTGTTTCGAAAGTATTCCCGCAAGAACATGTTACGGTTACCTTTTCATATTTCGGGTGAATTCCTTTTTTCATCATCTATCTCCTGATTCATATTAACTTAATAAACACTAATTATACCACTGCCGTGCAATATTTTTTTCTAAGATTCTAATGTCAATAGTTTTATCTTTTCTCTATTTTTGAGAAAGCAGAACAGATTTTATCTTTTCTGCTTTGTTGTTATCATATAGCAATTCTATAAGTTTAATAGCAAACTCTAGTACTGTACCTCCAGCTCTACTTGTAATGCAGTTGCCATCTACAACTACACGTTTATTGATTTCATCTTTATTAATGAGTTCATCAGCAAGAGCAGGATTAACGGTTGCTTTTTTTCCATCTAATAATCCGTGAAACTGCAAAATAACAACTGGTGAAGCACAGATAGCGGCATAATATTTTCCTTCTGCAGCTTGTTTTTTAATAAGGTCTGTGAGAATTTGGGAATCTCGAAGATGTTCTGCACCTGGAAGACCGCCAGGTAAGACTATCAAATCATATTGTTTATTTGAACATTCTTCAATAAGCTTATCGGCAATAATTTTTGTTCCATAAGAATCGGTTATCTGTAAGTTATTTACAGAAGCTACAGTAACTTCTGCGTTTGCACGACGCAAAGTATCAATGATTCCAATAGCTTCTAATTCTTCAATACCATCTGAGATAGGTACCAGTACTTTCTTAATCATAATAAATCTTTTTTTCTTTTCTTTCTTCCAAATCCGAATATAATGCTAATTCCCCATAGAATAAGAATAAGCGGGAAAATATCAATGGAACGTCCTAAAAGACTGGATAAACCGGCTATCAAAGCTACGATTCCCAAGAATATTGTGAATCCGTTTACTCGATATCCTTTTGTATATTTTACAAGATTTAAGCCAAGCAGGATAACTCCTACACCAAACATAAATGTGCCTTCCGGTACTATAGAATCCGGGAAAAGCCAGATTGAGCCAAGCATAACAAGAAATAAACCCCAACCAATTTTTTCTAATTTTTCCATTTCTCTTTTTTCTTTCATATTAACTTCAAAGATTTCATTATTCTCTTCCATTCAGATTTTCCTCCCGTTTCTTATAATTTATTTCAAAATTCTTATCAGGCATAAAATTTTCTTTATACCAGAAAAAGAAATATTTATTACTTTCTTCTCGTAAACTATCCGGCATATAGGAAAGTGAGTCAAGCGAAAATTCTTTAGGAAACTCAAGAGTATAATTCACCTGTTCAAAAGGGATTCCCCAAGTTTGTGTTGTTGTTAGAATGTATTCTGCTTTAGATTCTTTCAATTCTTGTTTGTAGCCTATCCGGTAAATTGCAATGGAATCAGGATCAATGTGAATGGTGAAAGATGAACCTTTTAAACTATTTCGCAAGTTTGTTTCCTGCATGGGATCCTGTGTATTGATCACAAAGATCGAATCAACTTTGCCATAAGCCTCATCTTGGAAAAAGGGATAGAAAAGACATCGATTTATCTCTTTATTGCTTGTATTTCTAAAATAATACAATCCATCCACATAGAAGTAATTTTTTTCAATTTTGAAATCCAGGTCTTCTTGATAAAATTGCAGATCTTGAGCTTGAATCAATTTGAAAGAAAATAATAAAAGAAATATGAATAGAGGTTTCAAATATTTACCATAGTGTTAAATGTTCCTAAACTTTTAACCATTCGGAAGGTCAAAAAAAAGTAAGAAGTCCTACAATCATTCCGAAGGTTATTATTTAAGTAGCAGCATTTTATTCACTGCCAGCTCTTTGCCATGAGAAACAAGTTTGTAGAAATAAACACCGGAAGGGCAGGATTTACCAATTGAATTTGTTCCATCCCAAGTAATTGAAGATTGATCATTGAATATTGAAAATTGGTTAATATTCTGTCCTTTAGAATTAAAAATCTGAATCTTCATGTCCTCCGTGATCTCGGTGGTTAAATTAAAACTGATTGTCGTAGAAGGATTGAAAGGATTGGGATAATTTGTGAGATTGTAATTTAATGGAGGAAATTCAATTTCTATATCATCAGAACTTACATAATTTTCAAAGATAAATTCATAATAATTTTGGGTATCAGGTTCTATTGTAACAATTGCATCAATAGTGGCTAAATATAGTAAATGAACATGAAAATCATAATTCATTCCAGGTAGATCAGCATTGAAATACCCATTTTCATCTGTTGTTATTTCCGGTGATCCATAACCCAAACCAGGGCAATATTCGAGTTGAACATTTTCTACAGGATTCATCAAAGAGTCATAAACATAACCGGTAAATGTTCCATACGAGCTTACAAAAAACGGATCAGAACCCATACTCGGCTGATTTTCCGTTGCCAATAAGAAAAAATCTCCCCCAATTGGAGGTCCACTATTTAGATCAATTCTCCCTAAGGATTGACCAGTAAAGGGAGGATTAACATTATTTCCCCAAGAAATCTCATCATAAAAATAAATGTCCACTCCACCAAACACTATTGTGTCATCAGATAAATTAATTATTAAAGAAGATTGCAAATCAAACTCATCAACAACAAATACTTCATTTTCATTAAATGTAATACCATAATTGAAATGTGCAGTATCTGTAGAAGTAGCCAAATAACAACCGTCAAGATTATATATTTCATAAACTTGATAATAGTCATATATTTCAAGTGTCCAGTTATCATCTTCAAAAGATAACTCACTTATGCAAACAGGAATTATCGGATTTGCAAACAAGATTCCTATAAAAATGATAAATAAAAAGGTAATTAATTTCTTCATCATAACCTCCTGATTAAATAATAATTATTAAAACATACTTCCGAAATAATACCTGCCACCGAAGTAAATACTCATCCTTTCATCCCGTTTCAAATCGGAGTAATAATCATCATAAGTATTATTTTCGTATAAATCCTTATCTACATGGGTTAACTCAGATTTCAACTGGCAATATAATGATAAATTATTTTCAATAAAAAAGTCAACTATGGATGTTAATGTAGCTCTTATTGTATAACCATCTATATTCTCATACCAAATATAATTGTATTCCAGTCCTATACGCGAATCCCATCTGATGCGATCTGTTATATCAAAAAGATGACTATTAGTGACATCAAAAATGAACTTTGAATCTTCGTTTGAGTCATCAGTCAAATATTTTAGGTAGGATACTTCTGAGAATAATCCGAATTGGTATTTAAGATTGATGTTATTATAATAATTTAAAATTATACTTGGTCCAAGATAAAGCTTTCTTATTTTATCATCAGTTCGGTCAATTTCATAATCTTGCCAGAAATTAACACCAAATAGAATTTCATTACCTTGATAACGTTTGATATATTCTTGCATAACTTCTGTAAGATATAAATTTTCGGAGAGACTAAGATTTTCAAAATCACTTCCCAGGATCGGAGATATTTCTTTCCAGAAATACTTTTCATATCGATCATATATATTTGCATATTGTGGATAGAGTGCAAATTTATCTGCAAGTTTTGTTATTTGACTTTCTGTAAGTGTCATTTGCCTATTTAAGGCTTCCACTCTTTCCCGCAATCTTAGTGCCCTAAAAATCGGACTTACTTCTCGTATTTTACCAATTCCAATTCCCCAAAATGAAGTAGTGTTAATTTGACGATCAATTCGATCTTGAGAATCTTGAGAATCGTTTACTTCATAGTAATTAAATCGTGAATCTAAAGAAAAGTTCATGAAAAGATTATATTTTATGTAATAATTACAATTTCCATTTATTCTAGGAAGAAGATTATAAATTCTCCTTATATAATTATATTCATCTTCTTCATTTTGATATTCCGAATATTCCATATAAGTATTAATACCTGCATTGAGTAAGTACTTTATCTTTTCTGATTCAAAGCTTCGTAGAAAACCTGGTGAAAGACTGACACTGTAATCTTCAGATACTCGTTTATAATCTGTATCACTTCTATGATAATAACCCCTACCAGAAAAATCAATATCTCCAAGTGAATATCCCCAGGCTGGGAGTTGATATTTCTTAATTAGATCGTAATCATTAATTTTGAAACCAACACTGTTCCAACAAAAAACAGATGATATTATAAACATGATAAATGCAATAAAAATAGTTTTCTTCAAAATAATTCCTCCAATTTATGTAATCACTCACTCAAGTTTTTTGTATTTTCTCTTGCTTAGTTGACTATAGGTAAACTAAATATAAAAGATTATAAGTCAATGAAAAAGTATGATTAACATCTTTTTATTTACAAAAATTATCATTAACTTCCAGTTGTCGTATGAAAAATAATATACAGGAGGAAGTATGGAATTTCAAAAAGAACTAAGTAAGATCTGTGAGAAATACCCCCAACTGAAACTCAATTTTCACTACAAAATCTGGGAAACGGATTTCTTGCGATTTTATCAGAGTCAGATCAATTATAACATTTCCAAAACATCAATATCCCTTTCAACAACGATCTACAAAGGAAAGAAATCATATAGCTTTTCGTTAAAAGATTCTACCAAGGAGATTCTTCAAAGTAAAATTGATGATGTACTGGACTTAATTGATCAATTACCCGAAGATCCCGATTTTGTGGATCTGGAAGATGATCTGAGCAAATCAGCAGAAAAAGAAAAAACAAACAACATTGAAAAAGTATCTCTGGAAAAGAAAATTGATATTTTGGAAAAATTCTCAAAAGCTGTTGAATCTTACGATTTCAAAATCTATGGAACATTCATTTGCAATTACCGAACTCTTTATATTATTAACAGCAACGGTTTGGATAAACGAGAGATAAGTTCTCCCATTTATCTGGAATGTAAAGCTGTGAATCAGAAGAATGAAGTCACGGTTTTGGAAGCTTACGGTGGTGAGAGATTTGAAAGCTTTAATGAAGAAGAATTCATTTCCAATTTAACAAAGAAAGCAAAAGCTGCAACTGCTGAGGTTGTTGATGTTGATGCAGGAGAATATGAAGTTGTGCTTGCACCACGTTGTATTGGTGAATATTTTATGTATCTGGAAAGCAGTATCAATTTGAGTAGTTTGGATTCCAAACAAAGTTATTTTGAAGGAAAACTTAATTCGCAGGTTTTCCCGGAAAATATTACGATCACAGATGATCCTCAACATCCTGAACTGATAAATTTTGATTATAACGGTGATGGACATGTTTACAAGAAATTACCGATTATCGAGAAAGGTGTGTTCAAAAATTTCTTTGTCGATAATTATTATGGTCGTAAGTTGAAGATGGAAACAAACGGCGCAAACGGTGGCGCTCTTGTTATGGACACTGGTGATAAAACCCTGGATGAAATGATCGGTTCAGTTAAAAGAGGACTCTATATTTCCAGTTTGCATTATATGAATTTTATCAATCCAAAAGAGACTTCTATTACTGGTTTAACTCGTGATGGAACATTTCTGATTGAAGATGGAAGGATCACAAAAGTTGTTAATAATCTACGTTTTACAGAAAATATTTCCGATATTATTGAAGGTATAACGGAAATCGAGAATAAATCATATACAATTCCATATTCCAGCAATTATGGAGAGTTTGGGATTTATAGTGTCAGAATGCCACATGTGAAAGTAAATGGTTTTAAGATCAGCTCATCAACGAGAACTGTGTAGGAGACATTATGAAAAAATTAGTTTATGATATAATCAATAAATTAAACGCACAGAATATAACCTATGCCGATGTCCGTTTTACCGATACAGATAGTCAGCAGATATATTTTGAAAAAGGAAAACTTAAGTATTTTGGTTCTAATATGGATTCATTAGCTTTGGGAATTCGAGTTTTAGCAGATGGCTGCTGGGGTTTTGCTGGCACAACTATTTTAACCCAAACATCAATTGATAAAACTATCAAGAAAGCAATCTCCAATGCAAGAGTAGGAAGTAAGTTTCGCAAAAAATCTGCTTCATTTAGGAAATTAAAACCGGTACAAGACAGCTATTTCTTTAAACCGATTGAAGACCCATTTTTAATGGATGATAAATACAAGATTGATTTTCATGAGAAGGTTGCTCAAAAACTAGTTGGTAATGACAAGATCGTTTATTCATTTGTTTATTCAGAATTTTATAGGCAATATAAAATCTTTGCAAATACGGAAGGAACATTGGTGGACTCTCTGGTTTATGATTCAATGCCAAAAATGTATGTTCTTGCTTCTAATGGAAGAGAATCGATGAGCAGAAATTGGCCAGGAGATATGAATGGGCAACGAGGTGGATTTGAGGTTATACGCAATGTAAAATTGGAAGAAAATACTGATAGAATTATTGAAGAAGCGATCAAACTTTTAGACGCACCACGTATAGAAGAAGAACGAGCTGATCTGATAATTGGAAATGGTCACCTTGCTTTGCAGTTGCATGAATCCGTTGGACATGCTACAGAGGCAGATAGGATTTTTGGTAAAGAAATTTCCTATGCTGGAAAAACATTCATAAAACCTGCAATGCTTGGGAATTTTAAATACGGTTCTGATATTGTGAATATTTACAGTGACAGCACAAACCAAGGTGGTATGGGATTTCACATTGTAGATGATGAAGGAACACCCGGCGCAAAAGTTGATATTATTAAGAATGGTATTCTGGTAGATCAACAGACTTCGCAGGAAAATGCAGCAATTTTAGGGGTTAAACCAAGTTCTAATATGATGGCATCTTTTGCTGATGATATTCCACTAATACGCATGACCAATTTCTGTCTGGCTCCCGGAAAAGGAAGCCTGGATGATCTGATAAAATCAACTGAGAATGGTTATTATATAGATTTTACAAAAACATGGAGTATCGACGATAATCGAAATAATTTCCAATTCACAACAGAGATAGGCTGGAAGATAGAAAATGGAGAGTTGAAACACATTGTAAAAGAACCAACATATTTTGGTATCACTCCGGAATTCTGGGCAGCCTGCGATGGTATTTGTGGTGAGGAAGAATGGAATTTCCAAGGTACATTTCATTGTGGAAAAGGTGAACCAGGACAATCTATGCACCTCTCTCATGGAGTTGCTCCGGCAAGATTTAAAAATATCGTTTGTAATGTGAAAGCATGATTGGATAAATTGTTCACGGATACACACAGATAAACACGGATTGGAGCGTTAGGTAAGAGACTTGCTTCGATGTTTATTTTTTTTGTAATTTGTTTTTTCTTTAATCCGTTAAATCCGTGAAAATCTGTGAGCTAAATAAAAATAAGAGGTTACTATGAATAAGTTTTGCCATATAGAAATTCCGGCTCCCGATCTTGAGTAAAACATAATTTATTTATAAAGAATATTATTATTGGAGTTCATTTGAATAAGGGTGTTTTATATGCAATAGGGGCTTATATTCTTTGGGGGCTTCTTCCTCTTTTCTGGAAAATTATGGAAGATGTTCCAGCTTTTCAAATTTTATGTCATCGTATTACTTGGTCATTAATATTTCTAATATTTATTCATCTTCTCAGAAAAAACTTTATCTGGTTCAAAGATGCATTTAAAAATAAGAGGACGGTAATAACTTTTTTAATAACATCAATTTTACTTTCTGGCAACTGGTTTACATATATCTGGGCGGTGAATAACGGACGAACGATCGAAGCGAGCTTGGGTTATTTTATCAATCCTTTACTTTATGTGATACTAGGTGTGATATTCTTAAAAGAACGTCCTAATAAATGGAGTTGGGTTGCTATCTCATTAGCAGGCGCCGGCATTGGTTACACGATAATCATATATGGTTCTGTCCCTTGGGTGGCATTGATTCTAGCTGGTTCTTTTAGTGTTTATGGATTGTTAAGAAAGCAAGCACTACTAAATTCATTGCAGGGACTCACCTTTGAGACATTATTACTTTTCTTGCCAGCTACAGCTATGTTGATTTATTTTGAAACCAAAGGAATCGGTTCATTCGGGCATATATCATTTGCAAAAAACGTATATTTATCTCTGGCGGGAATTGTCACTTCTATACCATTACTTTTATTTGCAGCAGCAGCACGCCGGATAGAATTGACATCATTGGGGATATTGCAATATATTGCTCCAACCTTGCAGTTCCTTATTGGTCTGTTGGTTTTTCGGGAAGAACTCAGCAGAAATAGTCTTATAGGTTTCTCATTCGTCTGGATAGCGTTAATAATTTATACAGTTAATAATATTTTAGTAAATAGGAGGAAAAAATGGAAATTAGACCAGATAAAAAATTGATCACAAAATCGTGGTTAACGCTTATTACAATTTCAATTGTAATTATGGTTTTTGCTTTATTACTGCTTATCATTCCGGCTTTGGATAGTGATATAGCTTTTAGCCAGTTTACTTATTATTTATGGCTGATAATTATTGGTGTGATTCTATTAATGTGGATCATCACTGTACCAATCATGATTTTATGGATCAAGAATTTAACCTATTTTATTGAGGATGATAAAATCGTTATCAAGAAAGGAATCTTAACAAAGATCAAGCAGAATATTCCATTTAGAATGATCACAGATTTCATGTTGGAAAGAACTCTTTACGATAGATGGTTGGGAATTGGTTCGATTAAGATACAAACTGCAGGTCAAACCCAAAATGCCACAGGTTATGAAGGTAAACTTTCCGGACTGATAAACTGGGATGAACTGCACGAAACATTAAGATCAGATTTAACAGAAGCAAGATCATCTTCCAAAGAAATTGCTGATTTGCCAAAAGTTAATGAAGGAGCTTTAGAGAATATTCTGATCGAGCTTAAGAAGATAAGTAATATTCTGGAAAAGGGGGAATAGTGAAACGGAGAAGTGCGCAATTAATTAGGAAATTTGTGCATATATTTATGTTTTCTCTGATTATTGCATTTACTGGATGTATATACAAGCCATATTATCATCCTGGGTACATGGGTTCACAACCTGCCCCTATCTTGAATAGTCCTACCAAGGGAAACACTAATTATCTAGGCGGAACTATCAACTATGAAAGTGAGTCTAAAAAGAATGAAGAGAGTGTATTGGGAAAATTATTGTTCCAGAGGAATCATACATACAAATATGGATCTTTTTCCTATCATACCGAGATGTTTGCGGGATATCATTCAATTGAAGCCATTGAAGAGAAAGCTGGTGAAAAGTTAAATTATTACGGGCTTGCACCACAATTATCGGGTTCTCTATTTTATCTTCTAAAAGAATCAAGGCTCGGATTTTATGGATATACTGGGATGTTCTGGGAATTCGGGAAATATGACGACTGGATGGATGAAGCTGAAGAGGCTGAGCTGATCTGGAAAGAACTTGAAGATTTTAATGGTAAAAAACTTTTTGGCGGCGGCGGATTTTTATTTGAAAATATCATTGATGAAAAGTCTATGTTGTCTTTCAAACTTGGAGCAGGATTGCCAGGAGGATTTCATGGAATGATCAATTATCGGAAGGGGAGCAATATATTTAATGTCGGTATTAACGAACTTTTTGAGAGTGAATCTGTCTCCTTCAGTTATATGAGAGTCTGGTGATTGTTGTTGCAGGTTCAATTTTTAGATTGAACCGTAATGTTTCGGACGCATCAAAGTGATACGTTCTGCAAAGAATATTAGAGGTAAGAAATGCATTATATTTTATTAGGTTTTGCTCCCGGACTTTATTGGTTATGGTATTTTTATCAGCGTGATAAACTTGAACCAGAGCCCAAGAAACTGGTTTTTGTTTCCTACTTCTTAGGAATTTTGTCAGCAGCTCTTGTGATCTTCGTGAATATGCCTTTTAAATTGAATTATTTTATGGGTGCTGTAGTGTCTGCTCCCATTCTTGAGGAACTTGCCAAATTCTTGATGGTGTGGGCTTATTTGTATAGAAACAAGAATTTCAGTGAACCAATGGACGGCATTGTGTATGCATCAGCAGTTGCCTTGGGTTTTGCTTCTATTGAGAATGGACTTTATCTTTTTAAAATAAATCAGCAAGCTCAATTCCTACTTTCCAATACAATACTTATAAGAGCCTTACTATCAGTTCCTGCTCATGCACTTTTTTCCAGTATCTGGGGATATGCACTGGGAAGATACAAATTTGATAAAAAGAAAAATCGTATTATTGTACTGTATGGACTTCTCTTAGCAATGTTGCTTCATGCGCTATTCAATTTCTTATGTCTAATCGAAATATATTCATCTTTCGGTCTGCTCATGCTTACTGCAATTATGTGGATGATTATAAATAAAAAGATCAGAAAGGCAGAAAAAGATTCACCTTATGCACCAAAATCTTTTCTGGGCTGGAAGAAGAAAAGGAAAATAAAGTAAATGAAAAAGCATCTACTTTTACTTATCTTAATCATCTTTGCTATTAATGTTTATTCCATAACTTTAAAAGAAGCTTATGAAGTTGCTATTGCACAAGGTGAGTACGATAAATATCTGGTTTTAGAAACAGGTGTAACTTATACGGGCGGACTTCTCATCGGCAAAATTTATGATCCTAATATCACTGATCTGTCAGGTCCAGAAGGATTGAATGTTAACATCCAAGGGAATGGTGCAATATTAGATCTTGAAGGTGAACAAATTTGTATTTCTTATTGTAGCAATAAACTCGATATTGATAACTGTATAATCATAAACGGAAATATCAGATACCGTGGAACTAATAATTCACTCGGAGTAGAAATTCCAACAGGTTGTGTTCAATATTGCACATTCTATGAACCGCATGATTATACAATTCGTTTGCAGGGAGCAGGTGGGAATATAATACTTGAAAGAAATATTTTTGTTGATGCAGTTGATACCGGAGACGATTTTACTTATTTGAACGGCTCTCCAATGGAATGGTTGCCGACAGGCTCAAATGTAGCAATAAGCATTTTCTACGGAACTTATGGTGTTCCTACCTTACTTGATAACTGGTCATTTCATTCTGATGAAGAGATAAATTTAGACGGAACAAAACATTTTGTTGAATTATGTGAATATGGCTGAAATCCTCCACAAGCAGTCAGTTGGGCTGCCGGTAATAATGTAATTGGAACCGATCCCTTACTGGTTGACCCTGAAAATGGATATTATTCTGTAACTCTGGGGTCACCTGCGGAAGGTTACGGCTGTCAGATATTTTCTTCTAATATCAGTTATGTTAATTTACATGAAAAAGAAATCAATCTTCCAAGAGTAAGTACTTTAAGAAGAAGCTCTATAGAAGTCGGAGGGAACATCACTTCAGATGAATTTTGGAGTGCCGATACTGTAAAAGTGATAGATGATGTGATTATAGAAAATGGAGTTACGATTTACATTATAGCAGGTATTCAGGTAGAATTTCAGGGGTATTATTCGATAGATGTTAAAGGTACTATTCTAGCTGTCGGTGAACCTGAGAATCAAATTCATTTTACAAGTGAATTCCCGGCAGCTTTTATGATAGATCATTCCGAATATGCTGCATGGAATGGAATTAAATTCAATAATGTTTCAACTTTAAATAGTACATCAAAACTGGAATACTGCATTTTTGAATATTCAAAATCATTTGAGGAAAAAGGCGGTGCAATCCAAATTTATAATGCTTCTAATCTTGAAATTACAAACTGTATTTTCCAAAATAATGTTTCTGATTTTGGTGGAGCTATCAGCTTTGAATATCATTCAGCACCAAAGTTGTTCGGGAATTTATTTGAGAACAATTACGCATTTATTAGCGGTTCTCCCCTTTATTGTTCATATTCATATCCCAGAATTATCAATAATACAATCGTTTCCAATTTCGTTTTGAATGAAGAGACATTCCATGAAACTGCCGCAATCCATACATTTATTTCCAAACCGCAGATGACGAATAATATTATTTGGAACAATGAAACAAACTTCTACGATCCGCATCAACTAATGTATTGCAAACCGTTCTATACAACTTATAATGATATTGAATTTGGATATAATGGAACAGGAAATATTGAACAAGACCCTCAGTTTACCGGAACTGGAATGTATCTTTATGCTTTAGATACAGATTCTCCATGTATTGATTCAGGTACTTTTTCTCTTCTGTCCGGCTTTGAATTTCCTGAATTTGATATTGCTGGTTATTTACGTTTTTACAACGATTATATTGATATGGGAGCTTATGAATGGAACGGAATGAGCGTGAAGAATTACGACTTGCCAATTTCGAATTTTGAATTGAGCAATTATCCTAACCCTTTCAATCCTTCAACAACGATAAATTTTGTAACCACTGATTTACACGAAAATACACGAATTGAGATTTATAATCTAAAAGGACAGAAAGTGAAAAACATTTCCCTGAGCTTGTATCATCCTGAGTTTATCGAAGGACGAGGGGGAAGAAAATACTCAGTCATTTGGAACGGAACAGATGAATTAGGTCAGTCTGTGTCATCCGGGATATATTTCTATAAATTGAAAGCAGGAAATTTTCAGGAAACTACAAAGATGATGATGTTGAAATAGGAGATAATTTTGAGATTTATATTAATCCTTACATTGTTGATGATAATAAACTCTATCTTCGCACAAACTGATCTTCAAACTGCTATGGATAAACTTCTTGAATATTACAATCCTGAAATTCTTAAATCGAAACCTTTAAGCAAAATTGAATGGACAAGTTCAAAAGGAATAACTCTGAATAGGGCAATCAATAAAGAAATTGCACAACTAATTCTACATGCAGATTATAAATTTTATGCAGACATTTATCCCGGAGAGATACTTATTAATAATGAAAACATTATTGGACTAAATTACATTCTTATTTGTGGGGCTGGAGGTTTCTGTGAATATGAGAAATTAATAATACTGAATAATAATGGAGAATTCATTACTGATTTTGAATTTGGTAAATATCTCTCTGATAATTCTGGTAGACTTGTTAAGGAAAATGTTTATAAGTCTGATTCACTGATGATTTTCAAAACATCAGATATTGATATTAACCCCAAAGATGATTCAATTTCTGCAATAAAGATAGAATTCCAAACAATAAATATTTCAAATGAAGGTGAAATAAACATTACTTCAAGAAAGAAAATTGATACAAGAAGAAAGTATCATTGGATTTCAACAGATGTAGTTCAAGATTCAACTCTTACAAAATATAATAAACAAGAATTAACCGAAATGAGAAACGAAATTTTTGCTTCGCATGGCTACAAATTCAAAGGCAAAAAATGGCGGAACTGTTTTGAGAATAAAAAATGGTATGAAGCTAGGTTTGAAAATGTAAACGAATCATTATCAATTATTGAAGAAATCAATATTGAGAAGATTCTGTGACATGAAAATAATTAAATAGAATTTTTAAATAAATGTGAAAATAAGGAGGGGTCATGAAAAATGAACGCAAGGGTCAAATTATTGCAGGGATAATATTAATACTCGTAGGCTTATCTATTTCGGGTTTGAGATTATTCATCGGATTCCATCAGAATTCGTTTATGCTGTTACTGGGCGGGTTGTTTATTGCAGCATATTTTTATAAAGATTCTTATGGGTTATTAATTCCAGGGTGTTTAATAACAGGACTCGGATTAAGCAGTTTAAATTATGGTTTTTTCAGGCACTCTCCGCTTCTGAGTATATTAGGTTTGGGATTTGGATTTATCAGCATCTTTGTGATAGATCTTCTTAACAAGGGTAAAACTCATTGGTGGCCTTTGATACCCGGTGGAATTTTGCTATTAACCGGTTTGTCTTTCAGACCTTTTAGTATTTGGCAAATTTTTCATATAGGATGGCCTGTAATTCTAATAGCTTTAGGATTGTGGATAATATTAAAATCTACGGGTTTGATAAAAGATAAAGATAAAGACGATAGTTAATGTAATACGATGCAGGTTCATTCTTGCAGATTGAGCCAAAATATTTTAGATGCATAAGAAAGATAATTCATCACGATTCTTACATTTTACATTGACAAATATAGCAAATTCAAATTTCCAAGATATAAAAAAAAGAAAATCGGGAGTTTGATGAAAAAGATAGACCTTCATGTGCATACAAATTTTTCAGATGGAATTTATTCACCTCGAGAAGTTTTGGAATTAGCAAAAGAAAGTGATCATGGCGTGATCTCAATTACAGATCATGACAATTTAGGTGGTTATCGTAATGCAATAGAAATTGCCAAAGAAATGGATATTGAACTGATCCCGGGAGTTGAGATCAGTTGTCTTCATAAAGAAAAAGATGTACACATTCTTGCTTATTATTTGGATATAGAAAACAAAGAGATCAATGATATTTTAAAAGTGATTTATGATAACCGTTTTCACCGTGCAAATTCGATGATAGATAAATTGAAGGAACAGGGAATTGATCTTGATCGAGAACAGATCTATCAAAGGTCTGGTGAAAATAATTACCTTGGACGTCCGCATTTAGCTTGGGCTTTAATAGAAAATGGTTACTGTAAAAACAAATATGAAGCATTCGAAAAATATCTTGGAGAACATTGTTATGCATATGTACCCAAGACATCTCCTTCGGTAGAAAAAATAATCAAAGTTATCAGAAATGCAGGTGGCATAAGTGTTATTGCACATCCATTTACTTTAAGAAATGATGAACTAATTTATGATATTATAAAATTTGGTATTGATGGCATGGAAGTTTTTTATGCAAAAAGTAATGATGAAACTGTGATGCATTACAATGAGATAGCTCAAAATAATTTACTCATTCGAACTGGGGGAAGTGATTTCCATGGTGAAGGATTTGATAAAGAAATATTCAAAAGTTATTCTGCACCTGATTTTGTTTTGGAAGAATTAAAGAGTAAAAGAAGGTCTAGCTGATGGCAAATTTGGGAGAATTTATAGATATAAATAAAACCAGAGGTTTGCCAAGAACGTATAAATTTAATCAGTTCATACGTTGGTTTACACTAATCTTTGCTGCACTTGCTATAGCTTACTCTATTTGGCTAATCTTTAATAAAGTTGACTCAGATTCATCCAGATTTACTCAATTTGTTCCCTTTGTAATTATGTTTCTTGCATTAAATTCTTTTTT
>Ga0208771_1000383_pt1 | contig 27081 bp, 17 predicted proteins | sample AntAceMetag02UKX_FD_184775 | JGI IMG/M metagenome (GOLD analysis project Ga0208771, IMG submission 184775) | Saline lake microbial communities from Ace Lake, Antarctica - Antarctic Ace Lake Metagenome 02UKX (SPAdes) (version 2) | ecosystem: Environmental > Aquatic > Non-marine Saline and... | reverse complement strand
TTCACACTCTACTCGTGGTACATCGGCAACCAACACCGTGCGATACTGGCACGTGTCCAGATGGCGCCAGCAACGTCGCCGCGTGTCGTAACCAGGACTTGCTTTGCCACACACAGGACACGTCAGCCTGTAATCAGGATCAACCTCCAGATGAACAATCACTTCCTCCTCCTGAAGCTGTAACTCCACCTCGCTAACAAACCACGGATACCTAATCCCCAGAATCTGTGCGTACAAGTCTTTGTCTCTCATGCCTCAAAGAATATCGCCTTTGCCCTTCCCTGCCCACACTAAACCCTGAAGCGCCAATTAAGTAGGGGAGGGCGAGAATGCCAAGGAGAACCTTCTGGGAGATCTTGTTCCTGGTGGTGATTGTGACTATCGGGGGGTGTATGGCGTTCGCGCAGCTGTCGGGACGCTTTGGGATGGATCTTGTCGCTCGGCGAGTTCCGACGACGTTGACGGGCGAGATAAAGCTCGATACACCGAGCGAATTCGTGATGCTTGAGTTCGCCATTGCGTCAAACTTGATAATCAATGCCAGCTTCGGCTTTGTGGACCTGGATATCGACGCTGTGGTGAACACGGCTGGGCCGGAGCACTGTGTTATCAAGGCGCCGATAAACCTTGGCGAGCTGGCCTTCTACGAGATTACATTTGACAAGTTGAGCATTGTCCCCGAGATGTGGTTTGCCGTCCCGTTTGAAGCAGTAACCGATGTAAACAACCTTCCCAACTCGGTGGTCATCCCGCCTGGGGACATCATGTTCGTCAAGGCACGCGTTACGTTCTCGACCTCCATATCAGGGTTCAGCGTAACGCAACTTGCCATGTTGGAGGACGTCAATTTTCCCAACCCCGGATCGCTTTACACGCCCTTGTACTATCCAGTGCAGAGCCAGAGCTTTGCGCTTGGAGGATTGACCTCTGTGAGTTGGCGCGCGCAAGCTGGCTTCTCGATGAGCGCCAACATCGGAGTGAATGCATCGCAGTCTGGCAGAAGCGTCAAGGGTTACTCCGCTACCGGCAGCGTTTTGCCCGACAACTTCTTTGCCCGCGTTGGTATCAGTGGTATCAAACTGGCAGACATGAACCTTGGCGGCACGGCATTTCAGTCGGTGATGCTCGGTACGAGCTTCTCGTTTACGCAAACGCCTACGCAGACGGAGGGAACAACGGCATTCAACACGACGATCAACCTGTCCGGCAAGCTGTGGGACAAGGTGAGCATCGGCGGCTCGGTGACCGTAGCCCCGTTCCCGCCCAAGTTTGGCGGGGTATCGCTGTCGATTAGCATGGAGCCGTTCCGGCTGGCTTTTGCGCTGGACACAATGACGCTCAGTTCTATGTCCTTCAGCTTTAGCACGGGGTTAAACATGGGGGCGATGACCGGATCGTTCGGGCTTACGGCTTCAGGGCTGGAGAGAGGGATGACAGGGCTATCGATGCGACTGTCGCTTTCGCAAGGGATCTTCTCGGCGGGGACGAGCGTGGCATTCGCTAATCTGGCGGAGAAATTCGGGTTTGCGAGTTTAGGGAGCACGCTGACATTTAGGCTGAGTCCAGCGGTAGTGACGGTACAAGCGACATTTGGACGATATGGACTAACACGCGCCGCGGTTACCGCCGGCGTGGTGTTCTAGGGGAGGGAAGCCATGAGAAATGACTTGACAAGAGACGCTTTCAAAGGAGAGAAAAGGATGATGCGTAGTAGAAGGCGAGTGGCTTTCATAGTAACGCTTACCCTGATCCTTGGTCTTCTGGTCGGATTCTCCACGATCGGCGCGATCGATACGGCGATTGAGATCATCACCTCCCCCGCAAGTCCGGTCGTCGGGCAGAGTGTGGCTGTGACCTGGAGGCTAACCGCACAGACGGGTTCACTAGTCGTCTTCAGCGGCGATCTCACTCGACAAATCGATTCACCTGCGGTGGGATCGTGGGACGTTCTCAATGATACCGTTGCGACAAGCGGCGGAAGTCCATTCTCGACGTCGTCCTCGTTCGTGCCAAGTCAAGCAGGAACCCACACGATCGAGGGAAGCTACCCTGCCTGCCCCGGATGCTCTCCCCCGCTTAATGGAAGTTCCGAATCGACCACTGTGACCGTCGACGCGGCCGACACGACGACAACTGTGACACTGAAAGCGGGGAGTAACAACCCATCGGTTACAGGCGAGAGCGTGACGTTCACGGCTACCGTTGCCTCTGTGGCGCCCGGATCTGGGACGCCAGCCAATGGGACTGACGTGTACTTCGAAGTCAAGGACAATAGCCCCACTCCCGCTCTCGTTGCATTTGGATCTCCAATTCTCTCGGGTGGAACGGCAGATTTCACGGTGCTGGTGGATAAGCTTCTCGCATCTAAGAGCCCATATACCGTAACTGCCACTTTCGACCCACCGGGGACCGGCGATACCAACTACAACACGTCCACAAGCTCCGCGTTCACGCAGAACGTCAACAAGCCGGGCACGACAACTGTGATTACGACAAATCTATCAGCCACAACCGTTGTCGGACAAGCCTACACTGTCAGCGGTACGGTGCAAGTGAACTCGCCCGGAAGCGCCGTGCCTGGAGCCGGAGACCCAGAGACAACAGGAACGGTCGAGGTCTCCGATGGGACCGACAGCGAAACGGATGCCACGCTCGTGTGGAACACTTCTGGCTACTGGGATTGGACTGTCTCTCTCATTTCAACCACCGCGGGCACCAAGGCGGTCACCGCCACTTACTCTGGGGATGACAACTACAGCAGCGATGCCAATACCGTCTCTCACACGGTTAACAAGGCGAGCACCACGGTGGCGATCACGGGCGACGCATCTGATCCATCTTATGTGGGCGTTGCCTACACCGTGAGCGGAACGGTTGATGTTGTTGCGCCGGGAGACGGGACACCGACTGGCAATGTCACTGTGAGCGATGGCACGGTCACCAGTGCTGCGGGAGCCGTTGCTGGTGATGGATCGTGGAGTTGCAGCCTCACGTCGACGACCGCAGGATCGAAGACACTCACCGCGACCTACTCCGGGGACGACAACTACAACGGCGACACTGATGACGCTGAAACTCACGCGGTTAACAAGACCGTCACCACCGTGGCCATTTCTCCTGGTACCCTCGGCACGCCAACCGTTGTCGGACAGTCCTACACCGTCAGCGGGAGGGTAACGCCAGACTATACGACTGGAACGCACACCAACGACGGCGACGTTGAAGTATCGGACGGCACAGACAGTTGCACGGACGCGACGCTGGAGTGGAACGCCACTGGCTATTGGGATTGGAGTTGTGTGCTTACGTCGACCACAGTTGGCAGCAAGACGCTCACCGCGACCTTCGCCCACGACGACAACTACGTCGACGATGCTGGTACTGAGTCCCATACCGTAAACCAGGCGGCCACAACTGTTACGATTACAGCAGTGTCGCCCAGTCCTTCCGTTGTCGGGCAGACCTACACCGTGAGCGGAACAGTTGACGTTGTTGCGCCGGGAAGCGGGACACCGACTGGCAATGTCACTGTAAGCGATAGCGCAGTCACCAGTGCTGGGGGAGCGGTTGCTGGTGATGGATCGTGGAGCTGCAGCCTTGCGTCGACCACTGTCGGCGTCTTGCCCCAGAAGACACTCACCGCCACGTATCTTGACAGCGAGGATCCGGACTACGCGGGAAGTACTGATACGGAGTCCCATACGGTCAATAAAGCGGACACAACGACAACTGTGACGTCGGACATCAATCCCTCGGTCACCGGAGAAGAGGTGGAGTTCACTGCAACAGTTGCGGCTGCCGCCCCCGGATCGGGGACGCCTACAGTAACAGCAACGATGACGTTCTACGAAGGTGGATCTTCGTTGGGACAGGATACCGACGGAAGCGACGGATGGAAGCTGAAGCACACGTTCCCGAGTGCTGGGGCCAAGACCATCACCGCCACGTACTCTGGCGACGGTAACTACAAAACATCGACAAGCTCCGCATATACCCAGAACGTCAACAAGCCGAACACGGTGACGACCATCACCGGAACGAGCTTGGCTACGTCGACTTTGGTCGGTATATCGTACACGGTCAACGGCACGGTGACGGTCACCTCTCCGGGCAGTCTCCCGCTGACGGGCGGAACGGTCACCGTGAGCGACGGAACGGTCGCGGACAATGTCGTTGTGACCCCTACGCTCAGCAATGGCACGTGGACCGGCAGTTTCACCTCAACCACCGCAGGTGCCAAGACAATCACCGCCACCTACTCAGGCGACGCAAGCTACAATGGAAGCACCGATACCGATTCTCATGATGTTACAAAAGGGACTGTCACTGTTGGCATCACACAGAACCTCGATCCATGGACGACCGGAGCTTCCGGCGACTTCACCGCGACGGTCACTGCAGCGACGGGCTCCGGCACTCCTTCGGGTACAGTCACGTTCCAAATTAAGGATAAGAACTACGTCACTATCGCCGATTCCGGACCGCACACCCTCAGCGGTGGCAGCGCCACGAGTGATACCGTTACCCTGACCGCCGGTCAGAGCGTGGTCCATGTCACGGCTACCTACAGCGGGGATGCCAACTTTGCTACCAATTCGGGCAATACCGACGTCACCGTCTACCCCTCTGGTTTCGCGATCACCGGAGACGATCCGGATCCGTCGCTGACAACCGAGACATACACTGTGACCTGGGCATTCGCAGCAGGCTACACTCCTCCAACCGGTGCAACCGTCACCATCGATGATGGCGGCGCAGCACATGTAGTGACATATCCCGCAGCCCCTAACAGCTTCACCATGCCTGCAAGAGGCTCAGTGGCAGAAACGCGAACCATCACAGCGACATACGCCGAGGACGGTTCAACAACAACCGCAACAAGCACTGAACAGCACGATGTGCTGGTATTGGTACGGGCAACGGCCACAGCGGTCACTGGCTCGTCTGATCCAGCTTGTGTCTCTCAGCCCGTCTTGCTGACCGCCACGGTGACCGACGAAACCGCCTCCCCCGACGGGCCTGGGTTCACGGGGACGGTGACGTGGAAGAGCAATGGAAACGGAACATTCGACCCAGTAACCTGCAATATCAGTCAGGGTGGGCAGTGCAGCACGTACTACACTCCTGTTGCCAGCGATGTGGGAACTGTGAATATCGTAGCGTCGTACTCCGGGGATGACAGCTACGACAATAGCATAAGCTCTGCGTTCGCGCTGCATGTAGCAAAGCAGAGCACGCAGACGACGGTCTTTGGCTCGGATACCCCGCTCGTCGTGGGGGATACTGCCACGTTCCTCGTGACGGTCAGCGATACGTCGAATTGTGTGCCCACCATTCCGACGGGCGGGGTATCGGTCAGTGTCAGCCCATTGGGTGCGGGCGTCTTGATTGGAGGATCGCACACGCTGATTCCATCCGACGGTGAGCAATTCACTTTTACCTACACCCCGACCAGCAAGGCGGACGCGACACATGAATTCACCGCTGCCTACACGGGAAGCACGATACATAACGGGAGTGACGGGAGCTTCACGCAAGCGATCATCGGACGAATAGCTGATGTGGCATTGACGCCAAACCCAACCACGGCGTTCATCAATCAAGATGTCGTCGTCACCGTTCGTGTCGAGGATGCTACGAGCGCTGGAACATCGTCCCCGCCAACAGGAACAATTACATTCAGCGACGGCACGAAGGCCGGGGCCTTCTCGTCGAATACTGCTACTCTGAGCGGCGGCGAGTGCACGGTAGTCTACACGCCTGCTGCCGGAGACGCCGGCACGACAACGATCACCGCCTCCTACGGCGGTTCGTCCGTGCATCTCGCAAAGTCAACGTCTCAATTGCTGACCGTCAACCTTCGCCCCACGGAGACGAGGGTCCTTTGTTCGATGGATTCGATTCTTGTCAATCAGTCAGTCACTGGTTGTACGGTTACCGTTGAAGACATCGCCACCGGGGGAACGGCGTCAGTTCCAGATGGCACGGTCCTGCTCTCAACCAACGTTGGAGGCACGAGCGCGACTAGCAACAAATCAGCGCGGGCCACAGTCTCGGGTGACTCGCAATGGACATTTGACTACGTGTGTACAGGAATCAATGCCATGGCTGGCTTCGACCTCGTTCAAGCCGACTTCACGGCCAATGACGGAATCCATGAGAGCAGCACCGGCGGTTTCGCCCAGGCGGTTCAACGGCGGCCAACCGTGACCACGCTCTCCGGATGTTCCAGCACCGCCACCGGCGTTACGTGCACGGCAACTACGGAGGAGGACTCCAGCAACGCAGGCTCTGACGTTGACCTGACGGGGAACTTTGTCCTGCTCGGTAATCCGGATGTAACCAAGTGCTCCTCCGGAGTCGCCGCCGCATCGCCTAGCTGTAACTTCACCGCCGAAGCGGATGCCATCATCACAAATGTGTCCGTGCGATTCGATCCCACGGACAAGGTGCACCTCGCCTCGACAGGCTCCGAGAATGTCGACCGCTCGGATCAGTTCGATCCTAGTGTATCCCCGGGTGACGCCAGCGCTTGCACGGCCGGTTGCGGCAATGGAGGGATCAATATCGATTATGTGATCCTCGGTCTCAATACGGCCGATCTCAATCTATCGATCGTGCAGATGGGGCTTGAGGCGATCACTATCATTACCAGTTTTCTCCCCGATATTATCGTGGGAGCAGGCTTTGGCGTCATTTCAGGCGTCACGATTCCAGTCAGTGACATTGCTGCGGCTATTACTGGAGCGGCGGGCATCGGGATAGAGATTGCCCGGACAGCAATGACAACAGATCTTGACGGCGATGGGCTGCCATCGATCGTTGAAACCCTGATTGGAACATCCGACGTGTCAACGGACTCTGACGGAGACGGGATGGATGACATGGGCGAGATCTCGGCGGCAGGTGGCTACTTCGGTGGAAGCCGTCGTCCGGATCCAACCAATCCTGACAGCGACGGCGATGGTCTCTCGGATGGAGACGAGGCCGACATCTATCAGACAAACTTCTGCGTTGGCGACACTGACTGCGACACCGTGAGCGACGGAGAGGAAGTGGGTACATGGGGCCTTGGTGACGAGAGGGATCACTTGGATCCGTTGCTCCAGGATACGGACGGCGATGGAATACGAGACGACATCCAATACGCTACCCACTCTTGCATGTATGGCAACGAGGCTGACTCCGATGATGACGGTCTTGAGGATGGCACAGAGGATTGGAATGCCGATGGGGTATACCCTGTCAACGTCGCTGGGACAGGCACCCAAGCCAGTACCACGTGGGAGAGCAATCCGTGCGACTTCGACACCGACGGAGACGGCCTGTCTGATGGAGAGGAGTTCCAGCTGCTCGGTGGCTTGCATCAGAATCCGGATGATTGGAAAGGATTGGGAGTCACGGCCTTTCTTTATGTGAGTGCAACAGTTCCCGGGGGAGGCACCGCAGACACCATCCCCGCACTGGACACGGATTCCGACGATGACGGGCTCTCTGATTTCGAGGAAGTGAACTTCACAGGAACCGACCCTCTCGACGCAGACACCGACAACGACGGACTCAACGATGACGACGAGGTATACATCCTCGGCGGAACATATCCGAACCGGACATTCGATCAGGAGAGTGACCCTCTCGATCCGGATACCGACGATGATGGCCTACGCGACGATGTTGAGTTCCCATATGGGACGGTAAGCGGAACGGCCCGCGACGTCGATTGCCCCTATGTCAACGATGATGACTCTGATAATGACGGGCTAAAGGACGGAACGGAAAGCTGGGATGGTGATGCCACGATCACGACGGGTGTTATGGGCAACTCTGTGGATCAAGCAGATACAGGACCATCCGGCGAGACGCTGTTCTGCGATCCGGATACCGACAATGATGGGCTGACCGATGGAGAAGAAGTAGCTCTGCTGGGCGGGCTCCCGGTGGATTCGACAAATGGGTTTACGGCAGTTACGCCACAGGGCGTCTCTGGCACATTTGGAGTGGATGGACCGGACCTCACAGATACCGTTCCCCCACTTGACGACGACTCCGACAACGACGGCCTCTCCGATTACGAAGAAGTCAACATTACCGGGACGGATCCGTTGGACGCGGACAGTGACAACGACACGCTCAGCGATGCCAACGAATTGATCGCGACTGGAGGGACTTGGCCAAACCGGACATTCATCCAGGTGTCCGACCCTCTCGATCCGGATACCGATGACGATGATCTCTACGATCAGATAGAGTATCCAGGGTCCGGATTGGGCCTCTCGAGGTCTACGGGAGGGATTCCAGATAATACTTGTCCGTATGTCAACGATGATGACTCGGACGACGATGGACTCCAGGATGGTGTTGAAGATGCCAACCACGACGGGACGTGGGGCGTTGGCGGTGTTCATGAAGCAGTCGGTTCGTCCAGCAGTCAAGCTGCAACGAATAGTGACGGCTATTACGAGACGAATCTCTGCGATCCTGACACAGACGGCGATGGGCTACTCGACGGGGAGGAGCCCGGCCTGATCGGCGGTGAGCCGACCCCACCCAGTCGACCATACCTGCGGGCTAAGCCGGGATTCGTCGTAGTAACGCCGGAGGGCGTCTCAACCGAGCCGCCCATTCTCGGCGACACCACCAGCCCGTCGGTCTCTCCGGCACCGCCAGCTACGCGAAACAGCTACCTTGGGCCGTACACGTTCAGCCCGATCTCGATTCCTACCGTGCCGGTAACAATCCCTGCTCTTGATAGCGACTCGGACAACGACGGCCTCTCCGATTACGAGGAGGTCAACATCACGGGAACCGATCCGCTCGACGCCGACTCGGACAACGATACGATCATGGATGCTGATGAACTGATCGCCACCGGCGGGGCGTGGCCACAGCGAACGTTTGATCAGGAGTCTGATCCCTTGGACATCAACACTGACGACGATCACCTGTTCGACCCGCAGGAATACGCGGGAAGCGGGCTCGGCACAACGTACATCGGCACAGTCGCTGGAGATCGAGACACGGACTGCCCGTACGTCAACGACGATGACTCCGACGACGACAGCATACAGGACGGCGCGCGCGTGTCGATAGACCCCGCGTTGACGGTGACCGGGACTCTGACCCCGCCTGGTGCTTATGACTACAGCTACACGCACTATGAGGACTTCGTGGACGTTGTTGCCTGTACTGCTCTTCCCTTCCCAGGCAAGGCAGTAAGCAACGTGGACCTCTCCTTTGACGGCGAGCAGCGGAACGATTCCACTCTCAACGTTTGCGATCCAGACTCCGACGGCGACGGCTTGAATGATGGCGAGGAGATCGCCATCGGAACGAACCCCGATGACTGCGATACCGACAATGACGGCCGCAACGACTGGCACGAGGTAACCGGCGGCGGCCCGATCCCAACCGATCCGTTCGATCCGGACACGGATGACGACGGCCTGCTCGATTCGGCCGAGGTGTTCGGAATGAATCCGACGAACCCAGTCAACGCCGACACCGACGGCGATGGTTTGTGCGATGGTGGCACTGGGACCCCGTGGATGATGAGTACTGATACTCGCGTCATCGTCAACCCAATCTGCAAGTCCTGTGCTGTCCCGGGTTTGGCTGACTGCGGCGCTGGCGGCGTGCGCACCGGAAGCGTGGACGGAATCGGCGATCACCCGAATCCTCACGGCTACGGCGAAGACAAGAACGGAAATGGAGATTGGGATGGGTCGATTGGCCAGTTTTGGCAGACCGGTGCAGTAGGAATGCCTGAGACCGATCCCAATCAGTACGACACCGATGGCGATGCGGACGGCGATGGCATTGAGGTTCTTGGTTTCTCGACCTCGCGCCAAAGCTGGATTCCAGCGACCGATATCTTCGGCAGGACGATCAATGTGCCCTATCCCGCATGCGGATGCCTGGAGCCTCTCATTGCCGACACGGATGGAGACGGCCTTGAGGACGGTTACGAGGACAACAACCACGATGGTAATTTCGACTTCTTGCCGAGCGATTTCGACTACGCGCCTGATCCTCTCCCAGGACCTCCTCAACCGAACCCCAATGAGACGAACCCCTGTAATCGCGATACCGATACTGATGATCTCACGGATTACGAGGAGCGCTATCAGTCACAGGTTTTCGTGCTCTACCCGGGTACCACGCTTTCGTTTAACCCAACCAATCCTCTTGATCACGACACCGATAATGACCGGTTGCTCGACGGGTTCGAGGTCAAGTACGAGTGTGTTGCTGTTACTTACTCGCAGCTTGACAACGACGGCGACGCGTTGTTCGACGAGGATGAGGTTGACGGACTCGACAACGATGGCGACGGCCTGTTCGACGAGGATCCGACTGACTTCTTCGTCCGCTTCGTGCCGATGCTCGACCCGACGTGTCGTGATTCCGATTCGGATGGGTGGATGGATGGATTGGATGACGATCCATGTAACTCAGAGCTGATCCCGCTTCTGCCGGAGGTGACGATTGAGCCAATCGACACCGATGGAGACGGGTTCTCCGATGACGACGAAATCGTTGCCGGGACGCATCCCAATGATCCGGAAGAGTACCCGACGGCGTACTGCATGATCGATCTTGATTTCGACCAAGAGATCGATGATCGACTATGGCTCGAACCGACCCTCTGCTGCGGTATCGCAAATTCCGTAGCGATCGACATCGATTCGAACGTACTGATCGACGCGCGTGTACGGATCATCGCCCCTCGCGATGTGAAGAAGGGCGACTTTGATGGCGATGGCTCCGAGGACGACTACCGTTACGTTGTCGAGTACGCGTTTTCTAATTACCGCGTAGTTCAGCCACGAATCGTGTTGACGATCGATGACTACAACGGGAATCTGGTAATAGATCACGCGGAGGTCGTGAAGAAGTAGATCAACCTAGATGATTGCGCCCCCGGGCTTCCAGCTCGGGGGCTTTTCTTTAGGTTCATCATTGCGCCAGTTGCGTGGTCGAGAACAGGTTGCGTTTGTGAATGACCCAGCTTGCGGTGTTTTATTGTAGCGTGTGCAGCTCGTCTGCCGCGTTTTCGTTTGGCGCGAGAAACTGGTGTTGTCTAACGCAAAGACGCGGAGCAGTGATACGAAAGATCAGAAGCATCTTCTCGCAGAGGCCTGTCTGTTGTTGAGCTTAGACCGACAGGACGCTAAGGGAAGCGTGAGGATCGAAAAGGCAAGAACCTAAAGCATTTCTTTGCGGTCTTGGCGTTCTTAAGCGAGCAATAGCGAGCGGGCGAGAGGAAAGCTTATGTCGCGCAAAAGCGCAAAGGCCTGTCTGTTGTCAAGCTCAGACAGACAGGACGCCAAGAAGAACAATGAGACACGGGAAAGAACATTAGAAATGGCTCTCTCTGCGGTCTCAGCGGCTTAAGCGAGCAATAACGAGCGGGCGAGAGGAAAAGCTTGTATCTTACGCAAAGCCCCAGAGGACGCCAAGAAAGCACAAGAACATCAAGAGAGAAAAACGTTGATAGCAGGTTTCTGAATTACGTGAGGTTTAACGAGAACGTCGGGCACCTGTTGGTGTGCGGATGCGCACAGGCAGGCAAGACCCGGCGCTACGTGAACATCTTGTTGTAGCGTGTGTAGCTTGTCTGCCACGTTTTCGTTTGGCGCGAGAAACTAATATCTCACGCAAAGACGCGGAGCAAAGAGATACGAAAGATTAGAAGCATCCTCTCACAAAGACGCAAAGGCCTGTCTGTTGTCGAGCTTTGACAGATAGGACACCAAGGAAAGCGTGATGATTGGGAAAGCGGGAATTCAGAGCATCTCCTTGCGATCTTTGCGGGTTGAGCGAGCGTTGTAGCGTGTGCAGCTTGTCTGCCACGTTTCATGCACCGCGGAGGGGATTTTCGCAGAGGCGCGCAGGCCTGTCTGTTGTCAAGCTCAGACAGACAGCGCGTCAAGAAGGACAATAAGACACGGGAAAGAACATTACGAATGCCTTTCTCTGCGGTCTCAACGGCTTGAGTGAGCGAAGCAAGCGGGCATGAAAACAGGGTTTGGCTATTTGCGGCCAGAAGCTTATTACACACTCCAAACAGAAGAGTCCCCTCTTAGGTAGTTCCGAATCCGGTCGATCGCCTCGGCGATGCGCGCCTCCGGAGATGTCAATGATATGCGGATGTACCCCTCGCCATTCTCTCCAAAGAACGATCCAGGGGCGACTGAGACGCCGGCATTCTCTAGCAAAGCTGTTGCAAACTCTTCCGAGTCCCATCCCTCCGGGACTCGGGTCCAGATGTAGAAGGTTGCCTTCGGCGGAATAACCGAAAAGCCGAGGGATGCGAGCCCGGAGATCGCTGTCTGCATCCTTTCCTTGTAGACCCGGTTGTGGGCGTCGATCCACTCCTGCGGGATCTCAAGGGCACGAACAGCCGCCTCCTGCACCGGGAGGAACTGACCGGAGTCAACGTTCGACTTTACCCGGGAGAGGGAGGCAAGCACGCCCGGATTTCCGACGGCTATCCCCACCCGCCAGCCGGCCATGTTGTACGTCTTGGAGAGAGAGTTGAACTCAACCGCCACATCCACCGCTCCGGGAACCTGGAGGAGGCTCGGGGGGGTGTAGCCGTCGTAGATGATGTCACAGTACGGGGTGTCGTGGCAAAGAAGGAGGTCGTGATTGTGGGCGAAGGCGACCGCCTGTTCGAAGAACCGAAGATCGGCGGTCACGGCGGTGGGGTTATTTGGGTAGTTGATCCACATCATCTTCGCTGCGTCAGTAACCTTGGTCGGGATTGCATCAAAGTCGGGGAGGAAAACGTGGCTTGGGAGAAGCGGAAACTTGTAGACCTTCGCTCCGGCCAGGATCGCTCCCATGGTGTAGGATGGATAGCCCGGATCGGGGACGAGAACGAGGTCGTCTGGATCGAGGATCGCGAGTGACAGGTGCACGATTCCCTCCTTGGAGCCCAGGAGTGGAACGACCTCATCTTTCGGGTCGAGTTTCACCCCGAACCGCCGTGCGTAGTATGCGGCAATTCCGTCCCGCAGAGCTGGGATGCCCCGGTAACTGGGATAGCCGTGGTTTGATGATTGCCTCGCCGATGAGCAGAGCGCGTCGATCACGGCGTCAGGCGGTGGGAGGTCGGGATTTCCGATGTCGAGCCGGATCACGTCGATCCCGCGGGCGCGGGCGGCATTGACCCGCTCTTCCCAGCGTGCGAACGGATACTCGGGCATCTTCTCGAGGCGATCAGCCTGCGTCTTCATCGCGTTCTTCTTCCTTATGGAGCAGAGCCGCGACCCCCAGTTGATAACTCCTCCAGCCAAACCCCGAGATCTGCCCGATGCAAACAGGGGCGATGACCGACTTGCGGCGGAAGACCTCGCGGGCGTGGATGTTCGATAGATGCACTTCAACCGTTGGAATTCCAACTCCGGCGATCGCGTCGCGTAGCGCGATGCTTGTGTGGGTGTAAGCCGCGGGGTTGATCACGATTCCGTCTGCCCAACCGATTGCTTGGTGGATCGTATCGATCAGTACCCCTTCGTGATTTGATTGCACGATTTGCAGCATCACACCATTTTCACTGGCGAACTTCTCCAGGGATCGATCGATCTCCTCTAGCGTCACCCTTCCGTAGACGTCGGGCTCCCGTCTTCCGAGAAGATTCAGGTTAGGCCCATGCAGAATCAGGATATTAAGTGGCCCATTTGTAGTGGTGTCCATAGATCCCTCCCTTGTTGAGGCTCTCGTAGCGTCGCACCTTGGCTGGCTGTGAGTGCCCGCATGGAGACCGGTATGCAACGTTGATCACAGGTCGTGTTGTCCTCATTGTGTCACTCTTCCATTTGTTGTAGTACGGAGCGGATCAACTCTTGTGGAACGTTATCAACAACCTCCACCGCTCCGATTCTCCGAGGGAGGACAAACCGAACCCGCCCGTTTTTTCTTTTCTTGTCGTGTACCATCGCTGCCATGATCTCATCTGTGAAAAATGGAGGACGCTTGATTGGAAGTTTCCATGTGGATAGGGCGGTCTCTATACGCTCGACCAGATCGTGATCCGCTAATTCGAGCCGCACTGCGATTTGTGCCGCGGCTACCAGACCGATCGCCACAGCCCTTCCGTGTGGAACGGCAAACTTGCTGACCTGTTCGATCGCGTGTCCTACGGTGTGCCCAAGATTCAAGGTTTCTCGTTGTCCGCGCTCGTATGGGTCCTGTTCCACGATTCTTACCTTCACTTTCAGGATGCGCGCAATTAGCTTCGGCGTGAATGGTACCGAACCGTTCTCCAACGTGGCAAACAGGTCAGGGTCCGCGATAACCCCGTGTTTGATCGCCTCGGCTGCCCCGTTCCTGGCCTCCTTATTTGGCAGGGTGGAAAGAACACTTGGATCGATCAGGACGAGCGATGGCTGCTTGAACGAGCCGACGAGGTTCTTCCCCTGTCGAAGGTCGACTCCTGTCTTCCCCCCGACACTCGCGTCGATCATCCCAAGCAGGCTCGTCGGGACTTGGACGAACTTGACCCCGCGCATAAACGTGGCCGCCGCGAATCCGGCGATGTCCCCGGTTACCCCTCCGCCAAGGGAGACGACAGTCCCGGCCCGATTGAGCCCACCGGTGAGGAATTTCTCGTACAGCGACTCAACAGTCGCCAGCACCTTGTGCCTTTCCCCGTCGGGGATGACGCACGTAAACGGATCGAACCCGGCGACGCGTAGAGATTCCTCGGCGACAGCGCTGTAGAGCGGTCCGACGACCGTATTTGTTACGATGGCGATGTGGCTGCTTGCCTTACCTTTCAACAAATCACCCAGATGATTCAGCAGTCCATCACCGATTCTGATTTCATATTCCCCTCCGGGGTAGCGGACCGGAATGGCAACGGTTTCGGCGATCTCGATTACACGCTGCGCCACCTGCGCGATTGTTAGGTCAGTCGTGTCAACTTGCCAGGGGAACGATCGGTAGATTTCGCGCCGCTGCCGTAGCAACGTTTCAACCGTCTCTCGAAGGTCGGGTGGTCCAAGGAGCGGTCGCTTAGAGACATCCGTGCTATCTAGTCGGCGCATGATCTCCTCCGCACTTGCGGTAAGGCAGATTATCTTGCCGGCCTTCATCATGAGTTCGCGGTTCCGGGAATCGATAAGCGTTCCGCCACCCGCGGCGATGACGAGGTCCTGCTTTTCACTCAAGTTGCGGCAGACATCCCTTTCCATCTGGCGGAACGCGTCCTCTCCATCCTCCGCGAAGATACGCGAGATGGTCTTGCCTGCGCGTGCTTCGATCTCTGTGTCCATATCTACAAATTTGCGCTCGAGGAGGCGCGCGGCTGCCCGCCCGACTGAGGTCTTCCCCGTTCCCATGAATCCGGTGAGGACGATGTTCTTCATCGCACCATCTCCGCAAAACTGTCCCCGCCGTACTTCTCGATGAGCGCATCGGCCAGGATCCAGGCGACCATCGCCTCCCCGACTACCGCGGCAGCAGGGACTACACACACATCGGAGCGCTGGTACTCGGTGAGGGCGGCACCCCCGGTTGCGAGGTCGACCGACCGAAGCGGCGAAAGGGTAGTCGGGATTGGCTTCACCGCTGCTCGCACCAGGATCGGAGCACCATTACTCATTCCTCCCTCGATTCCCCCGGCGCGGTTCGTTGTTCGTCTCACCCCTTTTCCGTTGGGGAAGAGCTCATCATGCACCTTGCGCCCTAACTTGGTTGCGTTTTCAAACGCATCCCCAATCTCGGCACCCTTCACCGCAGGGATCGAGACGAGCGCCTGAGCAAGGAGCGCGTCAAGGCGGCGATCCCACTGAACATGGCTGCCTAGACCGACCGGGACGCCAGTGGCGATGACCACGAACACGCCGCCGAGGGTATCTCCAGCCGTTCGTGCTGTGTCGATCTCAGAGTGCATCAGTGTCGCTGCCACGGGATCGGGACAGTGTACATCGCTGCTCTCGGCGAGCTTGCAGAGCTTTTCTGGGGTGGCATCCGGAATTTGTCCCTTCACGGAGCCGATTTGCTGGACATAGCTTCCGATCCTAACCCCGAATTGGGCGAGGAGTTGCTTTGCCAGCGCCCCGACCGCGACCCGTGCCGTAGTTTCGCGGGCGCTTGCCCGCTCCAGTATCGGCCGAGCGTCGGAGAAACCGTACTTGATCATCCCTGCGTAGTCTGCGTGCCCAGGGCGAGGAACGCTGAGAGTTGGGAGATCTCTCGCTGCCAAGTGCTCTCGCCAGTTGACCCAATCATGGTTTTCGATCAGCAACGTCACCGGTGCGCCGGTCGTTTTGCCGCTGATTACTCCCGCCAGGATCTCGGCATGGTCTCTTTCGATCTGCATCCTTCCGCCGCGACCGTATCCGCCTTGGCGACGCGAAAGGTCGCGGTCGATTGCTGTCGGGTCGATTGGAATCCCGGCAGGGAGGCCGTCCACGATTGCGGTCAAACAGCACCCATGTGACTCTCCGGCAGTCAGAAACCTTAGTTTCGTCACCTAACTTCCTCCTGCAGCGCGGTCCGCATCGTTGCGATCGGTGCCTTCTTCCCTGTCCACAGCTCAAATGCCGCCGCTCCCTGCTGAAGGAGCATCTCCAGCCCGGAGATTACCCGCGCACCGCTCTCCTGCGCCTGCTGCAAGAGTTGCGTCTCGACAGGGTTGTACACGAGGTCGAATACGGTGAGGTGTGGGGAAACCGGAAGGTCACTTGGCCATATCGACCCATCTACGTGTGGCCACATCCCGACCGGGGTTGCGTTCACCAACAGATCCCCGTCTTCTGCCGCCTTTACGAGAGTTTCCAGGCTCATCGTTTCGGCGTGGAGCCGTTCATCGACGAACGCGGAGATGAGCCGCTCCGCCCGGGCGAGCGTGCGGTTGAGCAGCGTGATCCCCCTTGCCCCTGCATCGAGCAGCCCGTGTACGGCGGCCCGGGCTGCGCCGCCGCCGCCGCAGATAACGGCCGATCTTCCCTTTGGGTCGAATCCGCTGTGCTGCAATGCGGCGATGAACCCGAGCGAATCTGTGTTGTGCCCGACCAAGGTTCCATCCGTTTCGACAACGATCGTGTTGACGGCCCCGATTTCTTTTGCCTCTGGGTAAAGGCTGTGGAGTAGCGGAATAATAGCTTCCTTGTAGGGAATGGTGACGTTCGCGCCGCGGAACCCGAGAGCCGCCAAACCGGAGATGGCATTCTCGACTCGTCCCAATTGCACCGGAAGCGGGACGTAGCTCCAGTTAAGCATCAGCGATTGGAACGCCGCGTTGTGCATCAACGGTGATAGCGAATGTCGAGTGGGCCATCCGATCAGCCCAACGAGTCGCGTGTGTCCGTCAATCATATTGTCCTCCGATTGCCCGCATCAGCCCGGCGAAACCCGGGAAGGAGTCATTGGCGCATCCGATGTCGTCGATCTGTGTCGTGCCATCAGCCACCAGCCCGGCGACCGCGAGGGCCATCGCCAAGCGGTGGTCGCCGTGGGAGGAGACTGCTGCCCCGTGGAGCGGAGTCAGCCCCTGCACGACATATCCGTCGGGGGTCGGCTCGATGCGCGCTCCGAGCTTACGTAGCTCTTCGGCGACAGTTGCGATGCGGTCGGTCTCCTTCACGCGCAGCTCTGCTGCGTCGCGCACGATGGTTGTTCCTTCAGCTTGCGTTGCAGCGACCGCCAGGATCGGGAACTCGTCGATCATCCGTACAACTGTGTCGCCGTCAATCTCCACGGCGTGGAGATTAGCCGATTGCACCCTGAGGTCGGCGACAGGTTCGTTTCCCGCATTGCGGAAGCCTTCCACCGCAACACTTGCCCCCATTGCGGAGAGAACAGCAAGGAGCCCGGTGCGAGTGGGGTTGATGCCCACCTCGCGGAGCGTGATATTCGATCCGCGGACGATTGTCGCTGCGACAATCGGAAACGCGGCCGACGAGAAGTCTCCGGGAATGCTTATGGAGAGAGGCGAGAGTTCTGAGTGTGAGACGGTCAGGGAACACCCATCTGTTGCAATCTTCGCCCCCATCGCGGAAAGCATCCGCTCGGTGTGGTCGCGCGCCGGCCCAGTTTGGTGCACTGTGGTGGAAGAATTGGCGTACAGCCCGGCGAGCAAAATTGCGCTCTTCACCTGGGCACTGGCGACCGGCATCTCGTATGTGATCCCGTGGAGGTCTCTTCCGTGCACGGTGAGTGGGGCGTGCCCGTCCTCAGTTTCGATCCTCGCGCCCATATGCACGAGCGGATCAACCACGCGCCCCATCGGGCGGCGGAGAAGCTGTGGATCCCCGGTGAGGACGCTATCAAATGGCTGGCCGGCGAGGGTACCGGTTAGTAGACGCATCGTCGTTCCGGATCGCGTGCAGTTGAGCGGTGCGTCCGGTGGCAGAAGGCCATGTCGACCCTTTCCGTGTACTACCAGTGATGTTTCATCGTGTCTCCCCACCTCGATTCCGAGGGTGCGAATACAGGTGAGGGTCGCCAAGCAATCATTGCACGGAAGGAATCCGGTGATTTCGCTTTTGCCGTCTGCGATGGCGCCTAAAAAGAGTGCACGATGGGAGATCGACTTGTCCCCTGGAACGCGGATCTCCCCGGAAAGAGGCCCGCTCCTGGATACGCTAAGACTAATCACGGGAACATCTCCATGCGTTTTTCGCGCGCGTAAGATAGCGCTTGTCTAATCTCCTGTTCATCCCCATCCTTCACTAACTGCCCAAGCTCACTCAAGTGTGAAGAATACTCTTGCAGTGCTCCCAGTATCTCGTTGCGGTTTGTCAGGATGATGTCGCTCATCATGTCAACAGCGCTTGCCGCGACGCGAGAGGTATCGCGAAAGCCGCTTGCCACGATCTCCCACGCCGCCGGATCCTCCGATGTGGTCGCATCAGCCGTCTGCACGAGCGCGCACGCCAAGAGGTAAGGCAAATGACTCAGAGTTCCGACGAGGAAGTCATGCCTCCTAGCATCATCAAGCACCAGAGGAGTCGCGCCGATCGTGCGTGTGAGATCTCGTCCGAGGTCTACGGCCTCCGGCGTTGTACGGGGGAGGGGGACGAGGATGAATGTCTTTCCCAGGTATAGGTGCGGGTCGGCGACGCTGATTCCGGATAACTCTTTTCCGCACATGGGGTGGCCCCCGAGCGGCTGCACGTGCGTGGGTAAAGCAGACATGTTTCCCACGATCTCTTCCTTTGTGCTCCCCAGGTCTATCAGGAGCGCACCCTTGGGAAGGAGCGGCCCGATTTCGCGCACGAGATCGATGATTGTCCGTACCGGAGTGGCGAGAACGATGGTGTCAGCTTCTCGCAGTCCGGACTCGATGTCGGTTGTGCCCGCGTCGATCAACCCCTGGGAGACGGCCCGATTGATTGTCTCAGTACGACGCGCTACCCCAACCACTTTGCGGCACTTCCCGTGCAGTGCTCCGGCAAGGGAACCACCCATCAGCCCGAGGCCGACAACGACCACGGTCGACTCGAGAATTGTCTTCATAGTGTTCTCCCAACGGCCTCGGCCACCGGGTGCAGTGATTCCATGAGTTCGGCGAACTGGGTCGGTTCAAGGGATTGAGCCCCGTCCGACATCGCCTCCTCCGGGTGAGGGTGAACCTCGATGATCAGCCCGTCTGCTCCCGCGGCTATTGCAGCCTTCGACACCGGCGCAACCAGCTCTCGTTTTCCGGTTCCGTGGCTCGGGTCAACGATCACCGGGAGGTGGGTGAGCAGCTTGAGGAGGGGGACGGCGTTGATGTCGATTGTATTTCGCGTGTACGGCTCGAAAGTGCGGATTCCCCGCTCGCACAGGATGACGTGATCGTTCCCATGCGACAGGATGTACTCGGCGGCCATCAGCAGCTCCTCCATCGTTGACATCATCCCACGCTTTAGGAGAACCGGGCGCTGTGCTTCTCCTACAGCGTGGAGAAGTGTGTAGTTCTGCATATTCCGTGCCCCTATCTGGAGGATGTCGGCGTAGGTGCTGACGAGAGGCACCATCTCCGGGGCTATCACCTCGGTGACGACCGGGAGCCCGGTTTCCTCGCGTGCCACGGCGAGAAGCTTCAGCCCTTCAGTGCCGAGGCCCTGGAAGCTGTATGGGGAGGTGCGCGGCTTGAACGCCCCGCCGCGCAGGACCTTCGCCCCAGCCGCCTTTACGGCGCGGGCCGCATCCAGGATCTGGGCACGATTCTCCACAGCGCACGGGCCGGCCATTACCACAACCTCGCTTCCTCCAACAGCCACTCCGTTTATCCGCACTACCGTGTTCTGGGGGTGAAACTCCCGGCTCGCTAGCTTGAACGGTCGTAGTACTGGAACCGCCCGCTCCACCCCGCTCATCCGCTCGAACTGAACGGGGTCGATCGGCCTCCCGTTTCCAACCACGCCTATGATCACTCGCTCCTCCCCTTCCGATAGGTGCACCCGGCAGCCGCGCTGCTCGACACGAGCGATCACGTTGTTGACCTGGGTGTCGGTGGCACGTTGCCGCATGATGACAATCATTTGCTTGCCTCCTTGGTCGCTTCGTTGCTCTCTTCGATCGGCGTTGTTGCAGCGGGGTATGATCCGAGGAGCTTCACGAAGAGCGAACGACGCAGGAGACCCATCATCGCTGCCTCGCACTCCGGGTCCTTGGCATGGCCCTCGAAGTCGAGGTAGAAGATGTACTGCCAAGGCCGGTTCAACCTCGGGCGCGATTCGATCTTCGTAAGATTGATCCGACGGCGGGAGAACTCGCCGATGCACTCAAAGAGGGCGCCGGGCTGGTGTGGTGTCGTGAATACGATTGAGGTCTTGCTTCGCTGAGCTCGCGGTGGGTCTACCATGCCCAGGACGAAGAAACGCGTGTAGTTGAACTGGTAGTCTTCGATGTCGCGGTCGATGATCTCGAGGCCCGACAGCTGCGCCGCCGCTTCCCCGGCAATCACCGCCACTTCTGCAGCTGGTTTCTCAGCCAGATCGCCCGCCGCTGTTGCGGTGTCCTCCACTGGTTCGGGCACGAGAGCGTGGCGCATGAGGTAACGCTGGCACTGTGCGAGTGCCTGCGGGTGGGAGCGCACGCGCGTTAGTGTGGAGAAGCTACTCCCGGGAGTGGCAAGGAGCATGTGGCGAACGCGGAAGATCACCTCGGCGTAAATGCGTAAGTCATGCTCCATCAGAAGCTCGTATGACTGAGCGACCGAGCCGGCGACCGCGTTCTCCACGGGGAGCATCCCATAGTCGACCGTTCCTTCTTCCACCGCGGTGAATATACCGGAGAAGTTTTGCTGTGGGATCCTCTCTGCTTGCGCGCCGAAGAACTGCTCGATTGCCTCATAAGAGTAAGCCCCCGGTGCCCCCTGAAATGCAACCCTTGTCATTTCTCCTCCTTCCTCGCTAAGTCGGGCCGCAGTGCGGTGGCGGCACCTAGATAAACGTGTGTAACCTGATCGATCGGCGTATCGGTGTTCCACAGGATGAGGACGCGCACGCAGCGGGGAAGGCTTCCCCGAACGCTCATCTCCTGCGTGCAGAGAAGCGGGGTAGCTGTCCATCCGGCACCCCGTGCTGAGAGCGCCGGGTAGGCGGCGTCAAGATCTGATGTGGCAGTAAACACCACGGACGCGATGTCCTCGACCTTGATACCGTTTGCCGAAACCATCCGCTCAAGCAAGGTGCTTGTTGCATCGATGATCCCCCGTTCGCTGTTTTCCTCCACGCTTGTGGCTCCTCGTACGCCGCGACAGACCATTTGTTCTCCTTTTGCAAAAAAAAGAGGGCCACAGGAAATCCTGTAGTCCTTTCTCGGCCATCCGTCTTTACCAATTTCAGCTAGGTATTAACGGAGTAGCCGACGGCAAAAAAGCAATAGAAGCTGAGGAAGTCATTATGAATTCGCAAAGTCAACTGCCCGTTAGCTTCTAACATGTCGATTGCAGTATAGGGATAATTTCCCATTCTGTCAATGGCGAGGTGTTCTACCTACGTCCAACATGGGTAACAGAAGCGCTGTGATTGGCTTCTATTTCTGGGCTAACTCTTCGTCGATCATCTGTGCAAAGACCTCGTATGGAGCGGCACCGGGGATCTTCTTCCCGTTGATGAAGAAGGTCGGCGTACCATCCACTCCCAGTTCTTTCCCCAGCGCGACGGTCTCTTTCACTGCTTCAGCGTAGGTTCCTAATGTGAGGGATTTTAGGAACTTGTCACGATCCGCTCCTGTCGCGGCGGCAATGGCGGCCAACCATGCCGGCGTGAGGACGGAGCTTCCTCGTACATTGTGTTGAGCAATGAGTAGGCGTTGAAAGTCCCAGAAGAGCCCCTGCTCTTGTGCACAAAATCCTGCTTCAGCAGTGCGATGGGCCGCAATTCCGTGCACGGGAAACGGGAGGAAGTAGAGCTTTGCCTGCCCGGTGTCGATGTAAGCTGCTTCGATTCGCGGAAGCGTCTCAGTGGTGAATTTGCAGCAGTACGAACACGTGAAGTCGGTAAACTCGATGATTGTGACCGGAGCATCCGCATTTCCCTCCATTGGCGGAGACGTGGGTAGACGAGACAGTACGCTTTCGGAGGACGCAGCGGGATAGAATCCACCGTCTCGCGTCGTCAGGAAGCTAAGGGTGGGAGGACAGACGGAAACGGCATTTCCTTGATCGGTTGAAAACGAGGGGATGGTGTTGCCCTGCCCAATGATCAGCCCACTGAAGGTGCGCGATGTGTCGTAACAGGGAGGGATATCGACACTGATCCCGGTGCGCTTGTTGCCGGTGATGTTGTTGTCAATGAGCACCGCTTGTGAAGCGTCGGCGATGATCATTCCGTCCTTTGTGTTCTCGGAGATTGTGGAATCGGTGATTTTCGCAGTTGCATGCTCGGCGATGACTATGCCGTAAGTATTTGCCGACAGTGTAGCGTGCGTGATATCCGCGCTGGCGGACGAGCTGAGCCATATCCCGGCGTAGTTATCGCTGAAGACTGAGTCATTAACGATGGCGCGTGCGTTATCGATGATGTACAGGCCGTCACGATCATTCCCCGTAATAGCACAGCCATTGACGGTGACTGTGGCGCTCCCTTGCACCAGTATCCCATCGGCACACAGGCTTTGCTCTGCGGCTGCGCAAGCGCTAATTGCCCCAGTAATGCTGAGGTTGGAGATGGTCACCGACGCCGTCTGGTACTTGCTCGCTGGTGCGATCCACAGTACGGGATGCCCTGGCTGATTGGCGGCGATGATCGTTTGGTATATTCCTTCTCCACGGATGACAATCGGTTTGTCGATCTTCAGTGTCTCGTGCCACGTACCCGGGCCAAGCTCGATTGTCCCTCCCGCAGGAGCTTGATCGATCGCGGCTTGGATTGATGAACCGGTCTGCACACGCACGACTACTTCCGCCGGAGCGGCAAATTGGATCACAACAAGGCAGGCCAGGAGGATGAGCACTGCCGGCCACTGGTGAGAGTTCTTGTACTGATAGGGCATGTCGATAGTCTAGTTTGATTCGCGCATGCGATTAATCCGCTTTGTCATCGCGCACGAGTCGTTCCCAGGCGTGCATCTGTTGTTTCAGGCTTTCCGCCAAATCGTGATGACGCCGACCAAGCGTGGTAATCCCTTCCCCGTCCCCATCTTGGCTTGCGGTGGCAAGGAGCTTCTCTACCTCGGCAAGCTCCTCCTCCAGCCCATCGATTGCCTGCTCGATGTGATCTATCTCTTGCTGTCGCTTCTTCTCTTGGTACTTATCGGTCTTGACCTTTGGCGAAGATGCCTTACTCAGCCTTGCCTGCGCTGGTCTTGCCGCCTGGGTGAACGATTCATGAGCACGGCGCCGACGATGTTCGGCGAACCCATGCCTGAACACGCGCAGTTTTCCGCCCTCTATCTGCCACACCTGCGTTGCCAGTGCTTCGAGCAGGGCACGGTCGTGAGAAACGAGGATAATCGTTCCCGCGTAGTCGAGAAGTGCCTGTTCCAGAATCTCCTGGCTGCGCAGATCAAGGTGATTGGTCGGCTCATCCAACAGGAGGAGGTTCCCTTCTACCAGGGAGAGAATGGCGAGCGCCACGCGGCTCCTCTCACCGCCGGAGAGGGTGTCGAGTTTCTTGGTGGCATCATCGCCAGAGAAGAGGAAACGGCCGAGGAGGCCGCGCGCCTGGCCAATGGTTAGGTTGGATCGCGAGAGGATCATATCTAAGACCGTCTCTCTTCCGTGCAATCCCTCCTGTTTCTGGCTGTAGATGACGGATCTCACCCCATGGCCAAGGACGCCGCTCCCCCGCAAGGGGACAAGATCGCCAGTGATCGTCTTCAGCAGTGACGTCTTTCCACAGCCATTTTCACCGATGATGGCGATCCTCTCGTCGCGATCGACCACCAGATCAGGACACGAGAAGAGAGTGTCATCGTATCCGATCTCCAGATTACGCAGCATGAGGACATTCTTTCCGCTTGCCCTGCCTATGGGAATCCTAAGTGAGATCTTTCGCGCCGTGCGTGGAGCCTCAACGAGGTGTTCCTCCAGATGGGCAAGCTTCCGCTCGCGATCCTTTGCCTGGCGGTGTTTCTGACCGGCGTGATGCCGATGGATAAAGTCCTTGTAGCGGCCCATTGTCACCTGCTGCTCATCGTAGAGTTCTTGACGCTGGGCGATCTGCGCATGGCGCTGCACGCGGGATGCGCTATATCCTCCGCGATAGGTATTGATCTCGCCGAAGACAATCTCCCACGTGCGGTTGGTGACCTGATCGAGCAGGTGCCGATCGTGTGAGACAATGAGCAACGCACCCGGGAATTCCAGAAGCTCCTCTTCCAGCCAGTCGAGGGCGGCAAAGTCGAGGTGATTGGTCGGCTCATCGAGCAGGAGCAGATCTGGCTCCTTCACGAGTACGCGTGCCAAGGCAGCGCGTGCCTCCTCTCCGCCAGAGAGGTGGGAGACGGATTTGCCGAATTCATCGGGGATGAACCCGACTCCGTTCAGCACGGAGCGAATGCGCGCTTCGATCTCGTACCCTCCTTGTCTGGCAAACGCGTGCAGGAGGTCATCGTAGCGGCGCATGACATCAGGATCGTCACTTGCTCCCATCTTCGCTTCGAGCAGCCGCAACTCCACCTCCATCCCCATCAGGTCAGCGAACGGCAGATGCATCGCCTCGGCGAGAGTCGTCTCCTGTTCTAGGCGCGCAAGCTGTGGCAAGTAGCCAATGCGAAGGCCGCGAGAGCGATGGATAGTGCCTCCGGATGCCTCTTCCGCAGTGGCTATAATTGACAGCAGAGTCGACTTACCTACGCCGTTGTCGCCGACAAGGGCGATCTTCTCTCCACGCGCGATCGCCGCGGAGAATGGGGCGAAGAGAAGCTGTGCCCCGAATGACTTCGTTAGTTTGTCTATCTGTAGAAGGGACATGGTCAGTTGATGGTACGAAACCGGAGGGAAAAGAGAAAGGGAAAGAGGGGATATGGGGACGCGGGGACATGCAGGATGCGAAAATGAGATTGCCCTCTGCAGGAAACTGTGCTAGCATGTAGCGGTGATTCGTGATGCATGAGGCGCTTCTCTACGAGAAGATCGGTGATGGACGGGTGCGCTGCAGCCTTTGTGCGCACCGCTGCGTACTTGCTCCCGGCAAGCGAGGCCTATGTAATGTGCGAATCAACCGCGATGGCACTCTGTACACTACTGTCTACGGGCGCGTTGTGTCGCGCAGCGTCGACCCGATCGAGAAGAAGCCTCTCTCTCACTTCCTTCCGGGAACGCGCGCCTACTCAATTGCCACAGTCGGGTGCAACTTCACCTGTCAGTTCTGCCAGAATCATAGCATCTCTCAATATCCGCGAGAGCAGGACGGGCGTGTCCTTGGGGAGGACGTCTCCCCGGAGGCGATCGTCTTTCGCGCACGCGAGAGCGGGTGCGAGACAATCGCCTACACCTACACCGAGCCGACAATCTTCTTCGAGTATGCGTTTGATATAGCGCGGCTGGCACACGAAGAGGGGCTGCGCAATGTTTTCGTCTCGAACGGTTATATGACCCCCGAGGCGGCGGACATGATCATCCCCTATCTCGACGGGATCAATATCGATCTGAAGGGGATATCAAACGACTTCTATCGCGATTTTGTGGGAGGCGACTTGCGCCCTGTTCTCAAGTCGATCGAGCGCTTCTCTCGCGCCGGCGTGTGGACCGAAGTGACCACGCTCCTCATCCCCGGGTTGAACGACAGCACGGACGAGCTCCGGTGGACCGCCGAGGCGATCTACGGAATATCGCCGCTTATTCCCTGGCACATCAGCCGCTTCTTCCCTGCCTATCGTATGACCGATGTCCCTCCGACTCCACTGGATAAGCTCACAGAGGCGGAGCGGATCGGGCGTGAGGTTGGCCTGCGCTACGTGTACGTGGGGAATGCACCTGGGCAGGGTGAGGATACCCGCTGCCCGGAGTGTGGAAAGGTATTGATTAGGCGCCGCGGCTACCTTATGCGAGAGAACCTATTGCAAGATGGCCATTGTCCCGAGTGTGGGGCGAAGATAGATGGTGTCTGGCTTGACGCGGAAAGCGGTGATCAGTGATAAGAGAGAAGAAAAGAGGTTCGTTGTCGTTTTGAGTGGGTGGTGACTTCTAATCTGGGTTTGCATAGGACGGATGCAAAGAGAATGAGACAAGCTGTTCTTGGCGATCTTGAGTGAGCGTAGCGAACGGGCGTGAGAGAGTGCTTGTGCCTCAGGCGAAGGCAAAACACTATCTCACCACGAAGGACACGAAGAGCACGAAGGAGTGAAGATGAAAGACTCCTGATTCATGTAAAGGTGCAAAGGCCTGTCTGGCGTCGTGTTCTGACAGACAGGACGCCAAGAAAGCAGAAGAGTTGGAGAGAACATGATCCTGGATCGGTTCGCAAGCCTTGTGTTGTTGTAGCGTGTGCAGCTTGTCTGCCACGTTTTCGTCTACCACGAAAGCTATTTCTCTTGCAGAGAACGCAAAGGCCCTTCTGTTGCCGAGTGGAGTGAACCCCTCAAGCTGGACACGATGGAGCTGAAATTGCTAAGTGCCTCTGAGCCGACTTGATCTCCTGTTCAAACTCCACCGGACTGAGATAACCAAGTGCCGAGTGTAACCGCTCTTGA
>Ga0208771_1000382_pt1 | contig 27111 bp, 27 predicted proteins | sample AntAceMetag02UKX_FD_184775 | JGI IMG/M metagenome (GOLD analysis project Ga0208771, IMG submission 184775) | Saline lake microbial communities from Ace Lake, Antarctica - Antarctic Ace Lake Metagenome 02UKX (SPAdes) (version 2) | ecosystem: Environmental > Aquatic > Non-marine Saline and... | reverse complement strand
TTCGGAAAGCACCAAGCATGGTATGAAAGAAAGCTATGAACAGAGTATTCGGGATAAATTCGGGGTGAGTTGATTTAGTAGATAATTAATAAGTTTTAATTTCGATTCTTTTTCCTAACACTCTGAGTTCTTTCCTGAGTTTATCTGTAATTTGATTTTTGAGGTCAAATTCAGGGGGAATATTCTGAGGTTGATTGGCGGGATTTTTAGCATAACCCACAAAGAAAGTTATATTATCCGCCCGTAGAAGTTCCTGTACTAAACGGCTGGCTCCGTTATTTTCCATTTCCAATTTTTTATAAGAAACATTGCTCTGCAGAAGTTTGAGAGCATTGCTGAGGGTAATAATGCCTTCAGTGCAAAGATTGATCCCCTCTAAAATACCAATCGGAGGAATGTCATTTTTTATTGTAGAAATATCCACAGTGATTGGTTTTCCTAATTCACGACTTACAATATTTCCTGTGGTACCACCACAAATAATTTTATGAGCTGAGGTTTGCATGAAATCATGAACCATAGTTTGATCCTGAGATTTATCTATCGGAGCTCCGATCATAACGTGGGCAAATCGGCGATGTCGAACTCGAACAACAACTGCAGAAGTGTCGTCTCCAGGTTTTTGACCATACAATTGATTAGCAACATTTGTAAGCTCAAAAGCAATTTCCATGGCACTCATGGATTTACTTGAAATACGTTTAACAAAGTCGGCTATTTTTTCCCAACTCCACCTAAGATTACATTTTCCATCTATCCCGGGGTGTACTTCTCCATCACTTATAAAGACCAGAATATCACCATCTTTGATTTCTAATTCAGCTTTTTTAATTTTCTTACTTTTAATATTGCGAATATTGTAATCGATGTTTTGAATTTTATTGTCCCGTAGAAAAATAGTGGCTGGGTTATCATATTCTGTCAGCTGGGCAAACCCAGAAGTATCCAGTTTCATCAAAGAAAATGTGCTGTAAGCCAGTTGGCAAGTTTTACAGGTAGGCAGTGTTTCTATGAGTGTATCCACAACATCATCAATAGCACAGTTATCCTTCATCATAACAGAAATAATTTTAGATGTCAAAGTGGAGAGAATGTTAGCTTTTACTCCACTTCCTAAACCATCTGATAGTATTATCGTGCTGGAATTGTCAGTTTCATCTACAACAATTGAATCACCGCAGAGTTCTTCTCCAAATTTATTCAATTGTGTGAAACCAATTTCAAAAAAAAGCTGATCTACTTTTCTTGGTATTGATCTCATTATATATTCCGATTAATCATGGATTTCATCTTCTTCTTTTAAAACATCGATCAGTCGCAATAAAGTTGTTTTGGATTCGGCTGTAGTTTCACCCAGAAGACTGGCAATTTCTTGTGCAACCCGCATCTGCCGGTTGATCACATCATGTGCTTTCTCAAGTGTCTCTTTTTTTAATTTCACTAACTTTTGTTTATCATGAAAATGAGAGGTTGTATCCACGCAAAAGCAGGCAGAAAGATCATCTTCGTCATGAAGCTTGAATGTGATAAGTTGTACGATCTTACCAGTTCTCTTATGTGGTTTTATGGTAGAATGCTCACTCGTGATATCGGCTGATGGGAAAAATACCTGTCCCAAGACTTCATTCACATTTTTCCCAACTATTTTTCGGTTTGTTACGATATCAAATATATGTAAAAAAGCTTTATTAAACTGAACAATATTTAAATTGCGGTCAACTACGATCAAGCCATTGGGATCATGCTCAATGATCTTTTCAGCACGTGATTTTTCATTATCCATGTTACCTCACTCTTGAATAAAAAACTAATCGTTAGATTTACAATTTATATGATTCTAATCAAAGGCATTATCAATAATGTCGGCAACTTTGTGTGAAAGTACTGCCAGACTGGGATACATATCTACGTTTTCCACAATAATATTATCTGGTAATCTCAGAGTAACCGGAGTGAAATTCCAAATACCGATAATATCATTTTTGCATATCATTTCAGCTGTCTCTTGAGCTTGGGCAGCCGGAGTGCAAAGAATGCCGATATGTGCATGAAGCCTGGAAGCCAGGTTAGATAGTTTATCCATGGAAAATACCATGATTCCATTTATCTCTTTACCAACAAGATTGGCATCCACATCAAAAGCTGCAACGATCTTGACACCGGTTTTTTCAAATCCGGGATAGTTCAGTAGAGCTTTTCCTACATTTCCAGCTCCAACCAGAAAAGCATCGGTCACATTATTCCAATTCAAGAAATCCCGTAAGGCATTTAGCAGATCATTAACCTTGTGTCCTACTTTTGGTGTTCCACGTAAACCGGTTAGTGCAATATCCTTACGAACCTGCGTATGATGAATGGAGAGTGCATTTGATATTTGGGTTGCAGATGTATAAACTTTACCATTCTTTTTCAAATTACGCAGAAAATGGATGTATTTTGGTAATCTTCTTAAAACAATATCGGACACATTTACCGATTTCATAATTGCCTCACTATCAAGTTTTTAAAGCTGGTACGGGAACTTACATTCCCGTACCAAACGATACATTTATTGACCTATAGAGATTTTAAATGAGTTAATATGTCAACTTAAAATTCTCCAGGCCGACATTCATTATTTATAGTAAATCTTTCTAAACCATCGGCTTCAGGCTTTCAGTGTAAATTGCACGGATCGTTTCCCTGCTTGCCTCAACTGGCGCCATACTCAAGAGAAGATCCAGAGATGGAGTTTCAAAAGAAAGTTCCACTAATCTATCTATATCTGTTTCGCTGAATCCTTCATCTTCCAGTTTTTGTGTAACACCCAAATTAAACAACCAACTTTCAATACCTTTAGCGACAGTTTCAGCTTCATCTGCTGTACCTTTTAGGTTGGGAATGATAGGTGCATAAATTTCTGCCAAAACTTCTGGTCTGGCTGCATAGATAGCTTTTATTACTGCTGGTAGTATCATTGACAAACCAAGGCCATGGGCAAGCTCCGGCTTGATAGCAGAAAGCGGATGCTCTAAAGCATGCGTGAAGTGCAACAATCCATTATCGAAAGAGATTCCGGCAATTGCTGAAGCGAAGGTTAGATAGTACCTAGCTTCCAGATCTTCAGGATTGGCCATTGCTTTAGGTAAATATTCATGCACAAGTTCAATTGTTTCTTTTGCCATCATCACAGAATAAGGTGAAGCAGCCAGAGTTGTTGCAGCTTCTGTTACATGATTTACAGCATCGATTGAAACGTATAATGTCTGATGAGCTGGAAGTTTAACCATCAAAGCTGGATCATCAATTGCAAATTTTGGATAAATGCAGTCGTAAGCTATAGCTGGTTTATAATCTTTCTCTGTTACAGTAACAACTGCAAAGCGGTTTACTTCAGTTCCTGTTCCATGCGTTGTATTGATGGCAATAATAGGTTTGGCAACAGTCGGTGTAAACTTGAATTGAAATAAATCTGAAGTTGTATAGTCTGGATATTCCAGCATAATGGCAGCACTCTTGGCCACATCAATTGGGCTTCCACCACCAATACCGATTACAACTTCTGCTCCAAATTCTCTACCCATAACAGTTGCCTCATCAGCGGATGTATCGGTTGGATTCGGAGTTACCTTATTATAAAGAACAAAGGAAATTCCATTTTCTTTTAAAGCCGGTTCAATTACATCCCAAGCTCCAGTACGAAGATATGCGCTTTTGCTGGATACGACTAATGCTTTTTTAATTCCATCCTGGCTTAATGAAGCGGCAATATCATGCATCTTTTGAATTGCACCAACTCCAAAATAATCTAATGTAGCTGTTCTAATTTCTACTACTTGATTAACGTCAAACTTGAGATTTTTCATCTCACCCTCCTATCTATTTTTAATTCGATAAATCTATATCGATATATTAGTGTCGATATTATATTATCGAATTAACTGTCAAATACTTTTTCTTTTTTTTTGTTTCTGGTTGGTTTAAATTTTTATATTTTCTTTTGTTTCAGGCTATTAAGGGAACATTAATAGATGCTATTTAAATTCAGATTTAAAACTTAATTGAATCTTGTTTAGTGAAAAAAAATGAAAATGGAGTTAATTTCAAACAACTAACTTGGTTAGATTTTAAGGTTTGATCTCTTGACACTCCTGCCAGCGGAAGCAGCTTTTCAAATGATCATTTACCAAACCGGTTGCCTGTAGATGTGAGTAAATGATTATAGAACCCAAAAATTTGAAACCACGTTTCTTCATATCTTTGCTGATGCGGTCTGAAAGTTCAGTTTTGGCTGGCATTTGCGACATATCCTTCCATTCATTTACCAGTGGTTTTCCATTCACAAATTTCCAAAGATAATTACAGAAACTACCGAACTCATTCTGGATTTCAATAAACAATTTGGCGTTATTTATGGAAGATTCGATTTTGCGACGATTACGGATGATGCCGGCATTCTGCATCAATTCTTCGACTTTTTGCTCATCATATTTTGCTACTTTCTGTACATCAAAACCATCGTAAGCAACTCGGTAGTTTTCACGTTTCTTTAAAACGGTGTGCCAACTCAGTCCGGCTTGAGCAGATTCCAATACCAGAAACTCAAACTGTTTTTGATCTTCGTAAACGGGTACTCCCCATTCATCATCGTGATAACGAATGTAAAGTTCATCGGCAGTTCCCCAGGGACATCTAATCATAAAAAACCTCTCAATTACTCTATTTAATAATTCCTTTTATATAATTTACAATCTACATGATCCAAAGCAGTATGTAAACCCGATGATGGGAATTTTCATCTCAGTTTTTGTGGCCATTATTACTATGAAGAAAAAGAAAGCTTAGATAGATTTTGATTATAATAACGTGCAATCCCAATAGTTGAGACAGCTCATTTTTATTATTTCAATTTAACATCGATTTTGCTTTTGAGTGGATTCACCCGTACTGCCAAACTGAAAAGATAGGCATAATGAGATTTAAGGTGTTTGGCATAACATATCCACTCGCTAATTAGAAGGGTGTAAACCCTTTCTATATCGCCATCCAAATGGTTCTTATCATTTTGCGAAAGGTTGGTAAAGCTATCACGATAACTTAGTTCTTCCAGCAGATGAAAAGAGGCCAGTAACAGGTCTGTAAACAGGCCGTGCTCTAGTAGAACCGGGTTTTGAACCAGCCTGTTAAGATACTGTTTTTGTGCCAGAAGGTGAGTTTTCAAACAGTCAAGATTAGGTTCGGTGATATGCAGGGCAGGTTTATAATTGGTTGCTTTCTTAATGGCTCTATGAAATTCGCGCTCTTTCCAACTTCCTCGAACTTTTAACCCATCTCCGTGTTCCAGCATATTCCTATCCTGACCAGCTAACTCACGCAATAACTTGTTACCCACTTCACTGAAGAAAGATCCAATCAGCATATTCATCTTGGATTGCTGAGATTTTTTCTCTCTGAATTCCAGAAGTCGATGCAGGACAAGTGACACAAAAAATACTTCTAGCGGCAGAAAAGCCAACTCGCCCAAGCCATAAATTACCAGGTGATGTTTATCATGAAACAGGTGAAAGTGCAGTCCATATAGCCCACAAGAAATAGCAATCAATATCAATCCGGTTAACAGTTCCCAGCGAAACTTCTTCATTTATATCTCCCTAAAATTCCAAATCTTGCTGTTAAGCTTTATTACCTCAGTTTGGTGTCAATTGCTTTTATTTGGATGGTAAATTTAGTTGTTTATTTGCTTACATTTCGAATTATTACTACGATATACATCATGGCAGACGGATAATGCACTCCAGGGGCATCTGGTCATAATTGACTCCTTTTTTATTTCATCAGCATAATTTTTTTTGTAGCTTCTGAATTTCCATTCTTCAATTTAATGAAATAAATTCCTGAGGAGACTGGTTGATCATTGTCATCTGTTCCGTTCCAGATAATTGAGTTAATCGGTTGAACAGTAGAAGGGTTGATGAGGAAACTTTTCACTTTTTGTCCCTTTAGATTATAAATCTCCAATTCAGTGTTCTTACTGGATTCGGTATTTAATTCAAAAGTGATCGTTGTGGTTGGATTGAACGGGTTAGGATAATTCGTAAGTTGTATGTCATTAGTTTTCAATAAATTTTCGGAAGATGCATTGAAATCAGCAACAACAGAAACAGAAATGTTACTATTTGCGGAGATATCAACAGAAATATAACACACCACATTTTCACCTGAATTATCAATTTGTGTGATTGTTCCACCAATAGCTGTATATTCCACTGCTCCAACCGGCATGTTGAATTTTAGTTGGGCATCAGGAAAATCCATGTTCTGTGAATTTTCAATATAACAATAAACACTGTCAGCAGTTCCTACGTTATTTGGAGTGAAGGTTGTTTTTAGTTGGTTTCCACTCCAACCTGCATAAATAGTTTCAGTTGGCTGTAAAACGGCATCTTCTACATTTACAATTCTGTAAGCCCGGTTTCCATCACAGGTACTCTCAGTGGAAATGTTGTAAGGTGGATTGGTCAGATTTCCAGAGTTGGAATGAATATGTCCGTAAAGTGCCATATCAATTCCCATAACTTCAAGATCAATCTGCTCCGAGAAATCGAAATGGTAGAAAAGTACACTTGATTCACTCCCGGAAGCTAATGAAAGATCATTTTCAAGCCATTGCATTTGAAGATCAGTAAAACTTTCTTCACCATAAATATTGTACAAGTAACTATCATAATTAAGATAAGCTTCCATACCAATATAATGGGTTGGTCCATAGTCGAAACTATAATTCTGTGTATAATAAGGATCAACCGAAGGCGGATCTAGAAGCCAATTCCAACCGAAAAATCTCCACCAATTACGTCTTGCCGTTCCCTGTGATGGTGGAGAACTATCCCAACCACCGATATCATGATTTCCTGAAGTTAAATAGAGTGGAACTTCAAGCTCCTCGAGCAGTTTTTGAGCTTTCGTATATACTCTTCGATTTTCGAAATCTTCCATTTCTCCTTCATTTACTATATCACCAGTAAATAGAACAAATTCCGGGTGTATTAAATTGATATCTTTGATCACTTCCCGTAAATCTTCCACTTCTGTAGAATCGGTTAAAGAGGCGGGATCAGGATAAAAAATATGTGTTGGAAGATGGGAATCTGTAATATGGATAAATGAATAATCCGTTTTTCTTTCGGGAATAAGGTGAACTGCGTTTTTAGCTGTATCGGTAACTAAACCATCTGTGCTTACGACCAGATCATAGAGTTCATAAATATCGGGAACAGGAGCAGAAACAGTTAACTTCCATCTTTCCAGATCAGGATCATAAAAGGTGTTTGAAATATTTAATGAGATCACTTTACTGACATGTATCAGTTTTGCTAACCAACCAGTTGTTGTCTCATCGGCTAAACATTCAATTGTGAATTCTTCATTTGGAATTGTGATCTGTGGTATATTGTGTATTGGTCTTTGAATAACAGTAAGAGTATCACCGATAGGAATGATTTCAAGCAGCAGAATTATTTCTTCTATCGAAAAATATTCCACACAATTGTCATCAATAAAAAATTCAGAAAATTCCAGTTCTCCGCTACCACTTTCCACACCTATGAAATTAAGTTTAAGAAATGTTTCCATATAATAAAAATCTATGTCACCATTATAGGTGACAAAAATTGTTCCAGCAGCAATTTGTTCAACTTCTATTGAACCACCAGCAGAAAGTGTTCCGCTTATGTTATATCCGGTATAATCAAGAACATCCTCATTATAATTTAATTCAAAATTATAAGATTGAACTTGCCCATCATTAAAAACTGTGTGGTAAATTGGAATTTCAAATTCTTCTGGAGAGAACAATAATTGCTCTTGAATTGAGATAATATGATTCTGAGGAGTTGACGAAATAGAATATAAACTTATTGGATTAAGCTGATACTCTTCCCAAAAATAGGTAACAAATCCTGAAATCGATAATGGATAACCAACAACAAGCGGGATGCCCATTTCCTGCATGTTCATAAATCCGGTACTAATCATGCATTCACTGCTGGAATTAGAAATTCCCCATTGTCCCCACTCATCATACGTTTGAGATACTTCTACATTCTGCACCCATACTTTTACGCTTTCATTTGATTCTTGTTCAACCTGGGATAGATAAGTTGGTCCAATAGCCGGCATGGCATTTCCTGAAGAGACTATTTCACAGGAGATCAAGTTGCTAAGCTCAGTGAAACCATAATATTCATAAACTTCAGCTTCGATTATCACGCTGTCACCAACAGCGATATTTTGTTCATTATCATAAACATAAATCCCTTCCCAATCATCACCACCTGTTACACCACCAGATGTGATAAAGAATCGATTCCCATTAAAATCAGTAGCAAACACAATGCCACCTGTTGTAACTATTTGACCTTCATAAGGAGAAGGATATGTACCGTTTGATCCTGGATCTGTTGTGTATTGTATGTCATAAATACTGATACTATTTAATACTGTAATGTAGAAAATAAAAATAATCAGGATAATCTTTCTCACCTGCTCTCCTTAATAGCTATAATAATACTCTATTTTCAAGTTTAGAAAAAAGTTAAACTAATATTAATGTAAAGGAAAATATTAAAATTCAAAGGGGAATAACTGCAAAATAGTAAGCAACCTTTATCAGAAAGTCACATTTCAAAAACAACATAATAAACCACTGCAATTGTGGATTCAAGAATTTTGAAAAATTTTCGGGGGATGCCTGTAATAATAATAGTATTTGACAAAAATTATTAAGAAATATCAAATTGTAAATGCTTATATCTGTTTGGTTATTTATAATTGATTTGTAACAAGTTATTAAATTAGAAGGGAGGACTCATGAAAAAATTAGTTTTGTTATTTGTTTTTTTAATTATGGTAAATATTAGTTTGAATGCACAGGTTGAAGCGGGTAACCCATACATTGGTATTCATACAAGCGGAATCAACCTTTTGGGTGGTGATGAACCCAATCAATGGAAAATGTGGAGTGGTGGTCAGATTGGCTTATATTTTAGTGAAAGAGTTGGATTGGAATTTTCAGCAAGTAAAGGTTGGTCACGTCCTAAAAACAATGATGAATTTGATTACGTAACATATCTTACTCCAGTATCATTTACTTTAAAATATAATTTTACTAAAGGCATGAAATTTGTACCATATGCTACATTAGGGGCAGGAATGTTATATTGGGATCTGAGAGATGTTTCAGATGAAAATGCTGAGGATTATTCACTTTCAGAAAAACTTGGTATATCCGTTTACGGTAACACTCATAAAGATGCGTTGATAATTATGGGACTGGGTTTTGAATATTTTTTAAGCAGAGTAATTGGTTTTGAAACTGGATTTCGTTATAATCATATAATAGAGCATGGCATAGATTTAGCTGGCTCTGGCGGAGAACAATTTGGAATTGCTGAAGCAAGATTGGGATTAAATATCCATTTTGTAAGTTCTAAAGATACTGATAATGACGGTGTTAAAGATAAATATGATGCTGATCCATTAAATGCTGAAGATTTTGACGGATTTGAAGATGAAGATGGAGCACCGGATCCTGATAATGATGGTGATGGAATTGTCGATGTAGATGATAAAGAACCGAATTTAGCAGAGGATATTGACGGTTTCCAAGATAAAGATGGTATACCTGATCCTGATAATGATGGTGATGGAATTTTAGACGTAGATGACGCTTCACCAAATGTAGCAGAAGATTTTGATGGATTTGAAGATAAAGATGGATCTCCTGATCTGGACAATGATGGCGATAGAATATTAGATGCTGACGATAAATGTCCAAATGAAGCTGAAACTTTCAATGGTTTCCAGGATGAGGACGGATGTCCTGATAAAAAACCTGAAATCGTTTTTGAAGAGAAGGCACCGATTATACTTGATGGTGTTAATTTTGCTACAGGTAGTGCTGAACTGACTAAAGACACAAAGAATGTTCTCGGAAAAGTTGTACGTACTCTCGGTGACTATCCCGAAATGACACTTGAAATTAATGGCTATACTGATAATACAGGTTCGCTTGCTTTCAATATGGAGATATCAAAGCAAAGAGCTGAATCTGTAAAAAATTATCTAATTAATCAAGGTATTCAATCTGATAGATTGACTGCTAATGGTTATGGTCCGGAAAATCCGATGACTTCCAATAGCACTAAAGAAGGCAGAGCTAAGAATCGTCGGATTGAATTCTTTAGAATAAAATAATACTTTTGTAAGTTAGTTAACATTAAATGTGTACACCCTGCATGCAGGGTGTACACTAAAAAATTGGAGGATATATGGAACAATTGTTAGACAAGTTAATTGAATGGGGAGCTACTTTCGGCATAAAAATAATTGCAGCTGTTGCTATTTTAATTATTGGGCGCATAGTAGCGAAAATTATTCGTAAATTGATCGTAAAAGTAATGGATAAAAGAAATGTTGATAAGACAATTTCATCCTTTACTTCATCTCTTACCTATAGCGCATTATTGATATTTGTAATTCTGGCAGCTCTTTCTCAGGTTGGTATACAAACTACTTCTTTTATGGCAATTATTGGTGCAGCCGGATTGGCAATTGGTTTAGCTCTGCAGGGTTCACTCTCAAATTTTGCATCAGGATTTTTAATAATTCTGTTCAGACCATTTAAAATGGGTGATTATGTTGAAGCAGGTGGAGTTTCCGGCAGTATCAGTAAGATCAGTGTATTTACAACTGATATCAATACAGTCGATAATAAAAAGATTATTGTACCCAATTCGCAGATCATGAATGGGACAATAACTAACTATACAGCAGAAAAGACTAGACGGGTTGATCTCACATTTGGTGTTGGCTATGAAGCTGATATCAAACAAGTTAAAGTAATCCTGAATAGGATAATTGCAAATCACAAATTAGTACTAAAAGATCCTGAACCTTTTGTCAGACTGGGCAATTTGAATGACAGTTCAATTGATTTTACAGTTCGTGTCTGGGTAAAAACAGCTGACTATTGGACGGTCTATTTTGATTTGACCGAGAGTGCAAAAGAAGAATTTGACAAAGAAAATATTAACATTCCATATCCGCAAATGGATGTTCATATGATTAAGGAATAAATAAAAAAGAGATCGTTTTATCAATTGGTAGGTATAAAAAACCAAAGCTTACAAAACAGACTTAAAAAGGGGAAAAAATGAAAATAATCATTTTAGTATTGATCGTAATTGCAGCAGCAACAGGATTATTTGCAATGGATCACGGAACAGGTATCGGTGTAAGAGGTGGATTATCTAACGGTCTAACAGTTAAACACTTCATCGGTGAAAAAACTGCAATTGAAGGTCTTCTCGCATCAAGATGGGGTGGTCTCAACATTACCGGATTATACGAAATTCATAATGCTGCAGCTTTTGATGTATCACGGTTAAACTGGTACTATGGTTTAGGTGCTCACATCGGTTTTTGGAGTGGAAAGGATGTTGGTTGGGCAGATGACGATAAAGACTATACTGTTGTAGGTATTGATGGAATTATTGGTATTGAATATAACTTTGAAGAACTTCCTTTCAATATTGGTTTAGACTGGAAGCCTGCCTTTAATTTAAGTGGAAATACTGAATTCTGGGGTGATGGTGGAGCATTATCATTGAGGTTTGTTTTTTAACTACTACAAAAAAAATAATTGGAGAAAAAATGAAAAAGATAATTTTAGTATTGATCGTAATCGTAGTAGCAACAGGATTATTTGCAGAAGATTGGAACACATCTGCAGATATTTCAATCACAATGAACCAAAATGCATACAGCGATAATTGGGACGGTGAAGAGAAAGGTTCGATTTCCTGGGTATTCAATTCAAATTTCTTAGCTGAAAAACAATTAACAGCAAAAGTGCATAATAAGAATACTCTTAAACTTGCTTTTGGTCAAACTCATACTCAAATAGAAGTTGATGGAGAAAAATATTGGGCAAAACCAGACAAATCTACAGATTTAATTGATTTTGAATCGATGTTCCGTTTTACACTTGGTGCGTTTGTAGATCCTTTTGCCAGTTTCCGTGATGAATCACAATTTCTTGATGAAAGCGAGGAAGAGACAAAAATCTTTAATCCCAATACTACAACAGAAACTTTTGGTATTGCTAAGGTTTTTATCAAGGATGATACTCAGGAATTGAGTACACGTATTGGTGGTGCTTTCAAGCGGTATTTCGATAGCAATTTAGATGATAATACAAGTGATGGTGGTTTAGAATTTGTTGGGATTTACACAAAACCATTCAAAGAAAATATGATCAAATATTCCACAAATTTGAATCTCTATAAACCATTGTTCTACTCACTTTCAGATGATGAAACTAATCCAGCTTACAACGAAAACTGGGAAACTGTTCGTATGAACTGGCAACACAATGTTGATATTAGTTTAACTAGCTTGATCAATTTGAAACTTTATGTTCAGCTTATTTATAATGAAATGGATTTAGATGCAGATGGTGAATCAATAGATGAGATTCAGTTCAAAGAGACTCTTGGTTTAGGATTAAGTTATAAATTGTTTTAAATTAGTTTCTCGTTAGCAAGTTGAACTTGCTAATGTAACACAAGATAAAAGCCCGGTCTTAGATCGGGCTTTTATTATAACAAATACGATGATAAGTCGCAGTTCTTTTCCTATTTTTTCTATTTAATTAAAATCATCTTTTTAATTTTCTCATAATTTTCTGTTTTAAGTTTATAGAAATAAACACCACTTGCAACTTGTTTATTGTTTTCATCCCTTCCGTTCCAAACAACAGAATGCTGTCCAGTTGAAAGCTGATTTTTGATAAGCTGTTTAACTTTTTGACCTTTTAGATTATAAATAGTTAGCTCAACCTTTGAATTCTCTATAAGAGAATATTTTATTGTTGTGGTTGGATTGAACGGGTTGGGATAGTTTCCTTCAAGGTTTGTTACAAAAGGAATATTCTCCGGATCGGTTCCGGAACCGGTTACCGTAACCTCTACTTCATTGGAAGGAAGGGATTCATAACTTCCATACATTGCAGTCACATAGTAGATATATACGCCTGGTGGCACATTTGTATCAAAATAATTAGTCGTGGGAACCGTGATAATCAAAGTACCATTACGATAAACATTATAATTCGTTAATCCGGGACCTACAGGAATCTGCCATTGCAGTAGCACATTTGGAGAAGTGAATTGATGATATGTAAGATTTCCCGGTGGATTATACAAATGCTGCAGGAAAATATCTATCACAATTACTTCACCGGAATTCACTTCAACATCCGTCTGTTCATAAGTTTCATAGCCACCAAATTCACAAGTTACGGTATATGTACCAGGATCAACATCTATTGAATATTCTCCACTGGCATTGGTCGTTGCAGAATAAGAATCGGCAGTTACAATGGCACCTTCGATCGGGATTCCCGTATCAGTATCGGTTATACTGCCTTCAATAGTACCTGGAACAATCCCTTCGATCAATTCAACAACCGATCGAAAGTGAAGATCGCCATCATATTGTGTCCAGTTAGTTCCATCCCAGAGCAAGGAGTTATTGAAGGCACCGGGTGAGGTTAGTGTACAATGAACGATATCTACCGGTACAGTGAATCCAATATAAAAATCATCCTGGATATCTGTTAACTGCGCTGCAAAGGGACGCAGATCGATGCGTGTCATCAGGGTGCTGTTTTCCAAGGTAGCTTCCGGTGTAACCATGAATGGTGTGATCAGATCATTTCCAGGAACGCCGTTATTGTCATCCCAAACGTGAAATTCCATATTGGCATTACTGAGGGTAGCGTCTATATAATTTCGGATGAGGGCAAAGTAAAGGTTATAGTCGGTTCCAGCAGGATTATTCATTTTCACAGCAGCGCCCTCTCCGGCTTCGAAGGGAATAAAAAAGTCCACTTGTGCATTATCGTAGATAAGGTGATGCCCATTTATGTAGGAACTGATGCTTGTCTCTCCTTCGTTAGATTGTGGAGATGAATCTACAGCAACTATTTTGAAGTCGATCTGATCACCATAATTTGTAAAAGGGATGGTGAAATAATAAAAATTTCCGTTGTTTCCTGTAGCAGGAAGCGTGATCTCAGTTCCGCCATCTATAGTGTAAACAACATCAGCAGAAGCAATTCCTGAAATATCGATCAATTCGGCTTCGAATTCGAAATCTACATCTATGCCTTCATAAAATTCCGGACCGTCATAGAGAATTAAAGGTGGAGTATTATCGGTGTCGGAAGTTGTTATCACAACGTCATCCAGGTAAATGCCGTTCATTTGGACGCCGGGATCAGTAACGAGCTGCCACCTGATGAGAACCTGGGAGTTTCCAACTAAACCACCTAATGACATATCGTATTCAGTCCAGTCGGAGCCTACTCCATAATATGTTGCAAGATTAACCCAGCTTGCTCCATTGTTCGGTGAAGCATCGATATACAAAAAGTCGAATAAACCGCCTTCGATATCGTATTTCATCCAGAAATTCAATTCAGCCTGCAAAGCTGTAGAAAAATCCAGCGGAGAAGCGATGGTGGCAGTATAGGTAGTGTTGGCTGCATAATCCCCGGCCGGGCTTTCTGTGAGTGAATGGGTGGGGGAATTGTATTGAGATGTAACAGTATCCCAGGTGTTGTTCCCTGCGGGAGTTGCTGCCAAAACCCATTGAGTCAATCCGCTTTCAAAATTATCTTCAAAGACAATAGTTTGACCAAACATGTAACATGCAACTAAACTAAGTAATAAAGTAAACATCTTTTTCATTATTCTACTCCTCATTGTAATTCTGAAATGCTTCTGAGTATCTTATTAACTGTTTTAATAGAACATGTTATAATCTTCAAAAACATCTTAGAAATTCTATATACTGGACAGCCACCGGACATCTCCGGTGGCTGTCACTTTTTAATTATTCAATTACTTGAGTAAGATCATTTTCTTAGATTGTTCATAATTTCCTGTTTTCATTTTGTAGAAGTAAATTCCGCTTGAAACAGGCTTGCTTGAATTATCCGTACCATTCCAGGTAATTGAAAAATTGCCTGTTTCTCTCACATCACTAACCAGTGTTTTGATCAGTTGGCCTTTTACATTGTAAACTTGGAGAGTTACGTAGCCAGCTTCTATGATCGAATAAGCAATAGTTGTAATCGGATTAAACGGGTTAGGATAATTATTATCGAGCATTGTAGTGGCCACAACAATATTTCCCGCACTCGTTCCGCTATAGGTGAATGGAATTTCTACAATTTCAGATTCTTCTTCATCATATACAGCAGAAACACCGGCAATATAGGATTGGCCATTTATCAAACCAGTATATTGATATTCAAATACATCGAAACCAACACTGGCAAGTACAGTTCCCATATCATCGAGATATACATTGTAGCCAATGAGATCTCTTGAACTTGATGTTTGGTTAAGCGTGATGAAATCCAGGTTCGGGATTGCAGAACCTGTGCGAGAAGCAGCAATGCCGAAATTAGCTTCAAATTTCTTAGCTTTGAAAATCTCATCTGTTTCCTCTGCCAGGATCCACAGATCCATCAGGAAATCTCCAATAGTAGAGAGAGACATGGCAGAATAATTTGCCAGGGGACCGTAGAAAGATAAACCATCAGGCCCTCCACCATCACAGTCTATGCAGGGATAGGCATCTGTTGCAAAATAACCCATCGGCTCCATGAATACTCCTACAAGACTGGTTTCGGAAACAGAACCGAGGGAGATATTTTCTTCCCAGATATCATCGCCGGTGGTTTGAAGATCGGTGACAACGGCAATTTCTGTTTGGGTATCCCAATCTACAATGTGAAGCGCGTAATCCCAGATGCCGTATGTTTCCCAGGAGGAATGACGGAAGTCAAGCATCTCAAGGGTTACATCTGTATAGCCGGTAAGATCATAAACCACACCATAACCATAATCAAATGATTGGAAATAACCATCAGCTGGAACGCCGTTATGCTGAATCAATTCGAACAATTGACCTTCCGGTGCTTCCCAGGTAAGCAGGCCCAAATCAGGATCTACAAAAACATTATCCGGAGGATCGAATGTGGGGGGATTATAAATAAATTCATATTCTATAATCACTGACACTCCATCATCATATGCTGCTGATACTCCCGACAGGTAGGTTGTTCCTGCTACCAGATCAGTATATTGCCAGAATAAATCTGTTGTGAAGTTAGTAAATGTGCCATCCAGATAAACATTATAGCCCAGCAAGTCTCTTTCCAAAGGAGTTTCCCAGGTGGCAAGTCCTGTAGTTTCATCCAAATCCAGGTTCTCCGGCGGATTGAATATCGGAATATAACTGAATTCATATTCGATGATTTCTGATTCTCCCGGATCATCATATACGGTAGATACACCCGCCATGTAAGTTATTCCTACATCAAGATCGGTATATTGCCAGAATAAATCTGTAGTAAATTCGATGAAAACATCATCGAGGTAAACATTATAACCAATTAAGTCTCGGGCAACGGGAGATTCCCAGGTAGCAAGTCCTGTACCGGCATCCACAAACAGGTTTTCCGGCGGGAAGAATAAATCACCTAGTCCGGCGATTTTTAAAAGCCAGAAAGCAGAAGTTCCCGGGCCATAAGAAAATGTCCATCCTGCAACTACATAATTACCATCGGAGGTCAATTCCACAGAACGGCCATGTTCATAATCAAACGAACCGTAAGTTCCTGTCCAAACCGTGTCTCCAACTGCATCAGTTCTAACCAGATATATATCAAAAAGAGCTACATCAAAAGATTGGGTAGATCCTGCTATTATGTAGCCTCCATCCGGTGTCTGTTGCAAGGCATAACCAATATCGATCGAAATTCCACCATAAGTATTTGACCATACAGTTTGTCCGTTCGCATCTGTTTTAATGAGATAAAAATCACTAAGGCCTGCGCCGGAAGATTTTGTGTCTCCGGAAATCGCGTATCCGCCATCATCGCATTGCTGCACACAGTAGGATCTGTCATCATTTGTTCCGCCAAATGTGTTTGTCCAAAGGGTATCACCATCAGCATTAGTTTTTATCAGGTAAGCATCCCTTCCTCCCGCACCAAAAGATTCAGTGAATCCTGCAATAACATAACCTCCATCGATTGTCTGTTTTACCGAATTACCTTCTTCACTATCAACTGCTCCGAAGGTTTTGGTCCAAAGCGAATCTCCATTGGCATCGGTTCTGATTAGATAGACATCCTTTCCACCCGCGCCGAAAGACCTTGTTTCTCCCGTTACAATGAAACCGCCATCAGACGTCTCAGAAATCGACCGCGCTTTATCTGTACCAGTCCCGCCAAATGTGTTTGTCCAAAGGGTATCACCATTTGCATCCGTCTTAATCAAATAGAAATCATAACCCCCCGCACCAAAAGATTTTGTTTCTCCTGCAAGTATATAACCTCCGTCTAAACATTGTTGTATTGAACTACCTTTATCAACATCAGTTCCGCCATAGGCTTTGGTCCAAAGTGTATCTCCAGTAGCATCAACCTTTACCAGATATACATCATAATCCCCCGCGCCAAAAGAGTTTGTATATCCTCCCATAATGTAGCCGCCATCCGTTGTTTTTGTCATCGAATATCCACACTCTTTAACCATTCCGCCGTAGGAATTGCTCCAGATAAGATCACCGGGTTCCTGAGCTGTAATTCCGGAAACAATAAATAGGCTTAAAACAATAGATAGTAAAACGATTTTTTTCATGATTTTCTCCTTTTATTGATTATTATTAACTTTTTTTTGATTCAATATTCAATTACGATATTAAACGCATCTTTTCCAACCTATTTGCGATAATAACGGTTTTCAAGTTTCTCATCTCAATTATTTGATATTTCACGGATCGAAATCATTTTCCAAACACTATATCCGATACGATTTTCATTACTTTCCCATATTTCATTTTTCAATATCCTAAACATTTATTTTTCTCTTGAATTCCTCCCAGATTATCGAGTTATTCCAATATATATTGAATACTTCCTTCAATCCTTTAGCTAAATCAAGATGTTCTATAATCAAAGCGGTCAGATTAGAATTTGAGACAATTTTATCTTCCAGGGAAAACATGACGATTCTCTCATCAAAAATGTATAGCTTGAATGGAATTGGAAATTTGTCGACAACTCTCACCTGTTCGCCTTCCCTTTCAAATGTTTCAATGCTTTTTACAAGCAGGGGAATATTCATATCTTCAGTATTATAGATTGTTTTGATAGTTACCCCTTTTTTTAAAGAATTATATTCCGTTAGGTTATGGGGTTCAGTTAAATCCATTGCCAGCGGAGCTTTGACTAACGACAATATCTCTTTTTCCGCCATCTTCTCCAAGGTTTCAAATTTTTTTATAATGCTTTTTTTCTCTCTTATCACTTGAATATAATCTAATGGATGAGTATTTTCATTTGGAGCATTATATAGAGGTAAGAAGATTTTCGAAAGATCTGAAATAATTGTTTTATCTTTTTCATAATTCAATTTTAGTTTCCGCTGCATGTCTTTGAAAGCTATTGTCGGATTCGATAGCGCATATTTTTTTACACTTCCCAATATTTCAGTACACATACCCGCATTAACCAATCTGGATAAGTGCTCATATGTCTTGGATCGAGATATGCCTGTAATTTTTGATATCTCTGAGGCAGTACAATTACTTTTTTGCAAAAGCAGTAAATAAATTTTCGAAGCTGAATCCGAAAATCCAATTTGTTTTAAACTCTCTATAATATCTTGGTTACTCACCCGAACCTCCACTCCTGATATTGTTGTTCCCCACGGGGACAATAACCAATTTAAAAATATTAATGTCAAGAAAAACTTTTTTTTGTGATTCAATTGTTCTTTTTTTCTATTCATACAGCAAGCAGAATCTAAACTGGTTCAATAAAATTAAGAGTTTTAGATGAATATCTCCTGTATAAATCGAGATAAACGTCCTATTCAAAATTAAGACGCTTATCTCCTAATAGCACTACTTCATCAAAATCATTTTCTTCGTCTTTTCATAATTTTCTGTTTTAAGTTTATAGAAATAAATTCCACTTGTAACTTGTTTATTGTTTTCATCCCTTCCGTTCCAAGCAATAGAATGCTGACCAGTTGAAAGCTGATCACTGACAAGCTGCTTAATTTGCTGACCCTTCAGATTAAATATCTCTAAAGTAACCAGCGAGGATGTTTTTGTTACGTTAAACGAAATAGTTGTTTCAGGATTAAATGGATTGGGGTAGTTTCCTCTAAGTTCGGTCACAGTTGGCTCAACAATATCATCGTTATCAACATGAAATACCGGATCATCTTCAGATAATTCCGATTCCCAACCACCGTCATAGAGAGCAGACACATTGTAAATATATGTTCCCGTAGGAACGGCGACATCGATATATTCCAGTTCTGTTACACCATCTGCAATTAATAAACCATCACGATAAACATTATAGCTGTCGATACCTCTTGCCGGGGGATCCCAGTTGATCACTATATTTGGAGGGATCGATTGTGTTGTTACATTTATTGGAGGATTAAGTACAACTGTTGCTGTAACTGTTGCCGGCTCCGATTCCCCTTCATCATAAACTGCTGTTACTTCAAAATAGTAATCTCCTGCTGCAAAAGGACCATAAAAATCACAAGGTCCAGATGTAAAAAATCCGAGTAAAGTACCTTCGAAATAAACATTATATCCAAGTAGATCTCTTTGAATTAGTCGGGTTTCCGATTCCCATTCAAGACGAATAATTGAATTATAATCGATAATTATTGCAATTAAACCTGTAGGAGGGGGAAGAGCAGATTCTCCTTTTCTTAAAATCGCACCGCCATCTCCGGTAACAAACCCCAAGGTTTCATTTACGAAAAGAACTGAATTTAATTGAGAGAAAACACCCGAATCTTCAGCTTCCCAAATAGTGCCGCCATCAACAGTATGCATGATAGTCCCTTCGCCCCCAACCACATAACCATTAGTCTCCGAAGAGAAGTCAATTCCGTAAAAGGGTATTGTGAAATGTTGTGTTGTCCAGTTATTAAGATCTGATGTGGATGAAATACAGCCATAATCATCCCATCTCTTGCCGGCTGTAATTCCATTAGACTCATCAAAGAAATATCCATCATAGAGTTTACCTTCATAACTTACGGCTCCCAGCTCAAAATAGAAATTGTAAAAACTGAAACTTGTACCGGAATTTATTGTTTTCCCAACAAAAGGTTGAAAGATCGAATTTGAACCATAGACAAAACCGATAGATCCATCCACCATTTGTGCATCTTGCCAACCACCACCCATATATCCTGTCTGGATAATAGACCAGGTAGCTCCGGCATCGTCTGTTTTCAGAATTGTTTGATCGGTGCCTCCGGCTATGCCATTTCCACTGATATTGATATCAACTGAGAGTAGATTGCCGTATATTGCAACAGTTACAACTTCCCAACTTATTCCGCCGTTGACCGAGCGTAAAATAGTAGGACCACCACCGACTACAATTGCAGTATCAGCATTTGCATAAGAAACTCCATTGAGATTATTTGAAACTCCGGAAGTTATAATGTTCCATGTATCTCCGCTGTCAATCGTTCTTAAGATTAGCCCATTATCTCCAACTATTAAACCAATGTTCTCATCAAAGAAATCAATCGAATTCAAGTCTTGAGTTATGCCGGAATTTAATAAAGTCCAATCAGCTTGACCGATCAGGATAAAGGGAATAGTGATAAACAGTGTAAACAAAGACATCTTTTTCATACTTCACCTCCAAGTTTAGTATAAACAGGAAGAAAAATTACAATTCAAAAAAATATTTAAGAATATAAAGCCGTCAAATACTATTTAAATATTATTGATTATTTGATAAAATTTTTCAACTATCTCATTAAATCCATACGCAAGCTCTGTTGCAGCTGCTTCCTCTCGTGTGAACCATCTTAATCTTTGTCCTTCCATTAACTCTATCTCTGCGATATTCAGATTTTCTCTTTTCCAAAATGTATATTCTATTCTGTCATCAAATTCTTTTTGGCAAAACAATTTTAAATCATAAAATTCTAAATTCATTTCCTCTTTCATTTCACGAATGATGCATTGCTCAGGAGTTTCACCCGGTTCTATATGTCCACCAGGAACATCCCACATATTACGATAGGGAAGACCTAGTTTATCATCTCTTAATAATAGAAGTACATGATTATGATCGTTTACAAAAATGATGCTGGTATCTGAATGTTTCATTATAAAAAAATAGACTCTCCTATTTAAAGAAGAGTCTATAATTAAAACTTACAATTAAACTATTTTGTAACAGTAACAGTTCTAGATGTAACTGTTACATAACTTGTGAACATATTAAAAATGAAATCCATAACACTAGTTTCAGTTTTAATCTCATAATCTACAGCTTCATCAGCCATCTGGTTTGTATCTACTACATTCAATGGGGCAAGGCCGAATAATATATACCACTGACGAGTTTCTACAACTTGATTGCCCTGAGCACCATTACCAACCTGATGGATATTAGCTGAACATCCAACCAGAGCGATAACTGCAATAAGTGTGATGAATAGTACGAGTTTTCTCATTAACTTTTCCTCCTTTTTTATTTGAAACTTTTTATTGTTCCAATAGATGATTCAATTGATCTTAATTCCTCTTCATAAAACTTTAGTGGTAAGATATAATCTATCATAAAAGTTTTATTCATGCTATTTTCTGCAATCAATTTAATTGTAACAATGTCATCTTTTGAGAATGACAACTGATGGAAATCTAGATCATTATGTGCAAATAAGCCTTCATTAATTTTCAAATCCTGATTTTTCAACTTAAATTCTGCTATGTATTTATTAATTATACTATCATCAGAAAGTTCATTGTCAATAATTGAGAGAAAACAGGTAAAAGACCGTTCATTATCCAAAAAAACATTTACTGGCTCAATTATTATGTTAGAAGAATCTCTCATTATTTGGGTATTTTCTTTGATTGAAATCATAAGCTGTGAACTGACTTGTTTCCAGTTCTTTGGAGGATTGAAACTGATGCTCGTTTCCGAAGAAATATATTCTTGAGATAACAAAGCATGGTCAACAGTAAATGCAACTCCAGCATACTGGGTTGTTGCTTGTTCTTTTGCACAACCAAACAAACTTATGATCAATAGTATTATTACAATAACTTTCATTTATCAATATCCATATTTAATTGAATCAAAAAATGGTTTAGCGTTTAATCATGCAAGATATTTTGTTTCCCTGTCATTTTCTCTATCTTTACTTTCATAAACATTGTCCGTTCCAAGACAGTTTTCGGAAGCGTATAATTGATTCCTTCATAATGACGAAACATAATATTAATTGCTTCTTGCTTTTCGGTAATATCTTTGATAAATTGAATCTTTCCATAAACAATTACACTTTTATAGTATATTGACCAATCATCCTGAGGAACATTATTTATCAACTTATTATCAATATTAAAAACAAGGCAGATATTTGGATTGTCTTTTAAGATTTCTATCTTCTCACCTTTGAGAGCACAATGAAAATAAATCGTGTTGTCATGAAATCCAAAATTGATTGGTAATACATATGGCAAATTACCTTTACTCATACCCAGATAACAAACCTGTGTTTTGGTAATAATATCCAACATAATATTTTTTGTCTGTAATCTCTTTTTCTTCTTTTTTCATGAATTGACTTCTAATAATTTTGTATTCTTTTTAAATTTTCAGGATTCAGTGGTTAAGAATATTGTTGAGATTGAATAATTATGGATTTTTCTTTTTGATATAATCATGTGATAAAAAATAATTTGACAATAAATAGAAGATATTCAATATGACTACTGTAAAAGATTAAATACCAAGTGATTAAGGGATTTAATAAAAAATGAGATAATATTAGAGGTCGTATATTTATGAAAAAAAAGTTAAAATATCAATTAGGAGGATTGGAACTAAAACTCCAATCCTATATTCAATTGAAAGAAAAAGACATTATTGAATCTGGTGACATGGTTGATGTGTTAGGAATAACTCAGCAAAGAGAAAATACTCTATTAAGTAAACTTGCAAAGAAGGGCATTTTGATACGATTAACAAAAGGTGTCTATTTGACATCTATGAGGCTTCCGTCAGGAGCATACTCAACACTATCAGATTATAAAATCTTATCGGAGTTTATGCAATATATAGATTCAAAATATCTTATTAGTGGTCAAACAGCTATCTATTATTATGGTTTTACTACTCAGATACCGAATAGAATTTATGTCTATAACAGCAAAATATCAGGTGATAAGATTATTGGAGGAAGTTTTTTTGTATTTATGAAAACTTCTACTAAAAGGTTAAAAGGTGCAGAATTTATTGTAACCAATAAAGGACTTAAAATTCCATATGCTTCTAAAGCCAGACTTCTAATAGATTGTATTTATGATTGGAACAGATATAATACAATACCAAAAGTTTTCAATTGGATAAAAAATGAGATCGAAAAAGATCCGGATATTACTGCAAAACTAGCCAGTAATGCAATTAGATATGGGAATAAATCTGTGATTGCCCGATTAGGTTATTGCTTAGAGCTATCCAATGCAGAAAGAAATTCTATAAATAGATTACAAAAGAAGATTGCAGGAAGTCAATCAATAATACCACTGATTCCGAATACTAATTTAAAAGGTAGTGTAAATAAAAAATGGGGATTGATAATTAATGGATAGATTTAATAGAACGAATTTTAAAATTCATGAAGATCCGATCTATTTTAGAGAAGCAGTAATTTCAATGGCTCAAAGATCTGGATTTCTTTCGAGTCTGATCGAGAAGGATTATTACTGTTCTCTTATTTTGAACTATCTTTATCAGGACACGAAAACAAATCTTGTGTTCAAAGGGGGGACCTGTTTAAGTAAAGTTTATGTAGATTTCTATCGGATGAGTGAGGATCTGGATTTTGCAATTCCTGCAAAACCAGAAATTTCAAGGAAAGATCGAAGTCGACTTATTAGATCGATAAAAGAACAATTAGCTGAAATCATTGAGACGAATAATTGCTTCAATATTTATGATAAGTTCAGAGGATTCAACGAATCAAGACAGTATATTGGAACTTTGTCTTATCATTCTGTAATTGAACCTGAGAAAAAGCCCGGAACGATCAAGATCGAGATTGGAATGCGAGAAGAGCTTTTAATAGATGCAATCTGGCAGGAAACTTCTACTTTGTTGATTGATCCATTCAGTGAGAGAAAGGTTATTTCAGATTTTAAAACGCAATGTTTATCTCTCGAAGAATTATTTGCAGAAAAGTTCCGAGCTGCACTTACTCGCAGAGAACCTGCAATAAGAGATTATTTTGATATATTTTATGCAATGCTTAATCTTAATTTTGATAGTAACCGTTTTATAGCACTGGTTAAAGAGAAACTGAGTATACCAGGCAATGATTCTATCTCAATTAATAAGTTAAGAAAAAAGCAATTACAAGATCAGATCGAAACAGAACTAAAACCAGTTCTCAGAGATAAGGACTTTGAGCTATTCAAATTTGAACTAGTTTATGATCTTGTAAAGAGAATAGCTCAAAAGGTTAGTAATAATTAGTATTTAATCATCACTATTTTTTAAGAAAAATATTTAAACACATTTGAGAGCTTGAGTGTCATAGTAAGTGAGAGGAAGAAATGGATTGGACAGATGTGGAATTGATTTCAGCTTATAGAAGTGGGAATATGGATGCTTTCCAAATATTTTATGGCAGGCACAAAAACTCACTATATACTTTTTTGCATAACAAGTGCAGAGAAGAAGCCAGAGATATTTTTCAGGAAACTTTTCTCAAGTTCATTGATGCAACAGCTAAAAAGAATCTAACCAATCCCAAAGCTTATCTATTTCAGATTGCTATGAATCTTGTGCGCAATACGAGTAGAAAGGCAAAAATTATTTCTCTCAATGACGAATTTGATATTCCTGATATTGAGAATGAAGAGATTGAATCAGTAAGCGAGGAAGAATTTAAAGAATCGCTTTCAAATCTAGCCAAAGATAAACCGCTTTTCTACGATGTGTTACATTTGCATATTTTTGGTAAAATGACTTTTGAAGAGATCGGAAAGTTAAAAGGGATCAGTAAAGATACAATTGCTTCAAGATATCGATATGCCTTAAAATATCTAAAAGATTTTCTACAAAGTAGCCAGCTACATGTTAAGGAAGGTTAACAATGTTCAAAGAACAAATATTAAGAAGAGGTTTGCAGAAAGCTCCGGAAGATCTGGAAGTGAACATTCTGCTCTATGCTGCTGATAAAATTGAAAAAGATGAAAGTGGTCATGAACTGAGTGATTATCTCAGTTGGTTGCCTTTTGTTGGGATTTTATTGTTATTAAAAGATCTTATGTCAGGGCAGAAGGTCAGGATCAGTCCGGCAGTAAAAATTTAATTAAGAAAAATAATGGAGGAGATATGAAAGAAAGAAACAAAAAACTTATTCCACTGTTCGTTCTTTTGGGAATTGGAGTAGCATTTTTAGCAGGCTGGATAATTCAGATGTTATGGAATGCAACTATTACACCTATATTTGATTTAATCCCGATTACATACTGGCAGGGAATAATGCTTCTAGTTTTATTCAAGATCCTGTTTAGTTCACATTATAATGTTCATAAAGAACATAGTGACAAAACACATCATCGTCAACCTGAATTTATCAGGCGACAATTTCAGGAAGAAAAGATAGAAGATGATGTAAATTTGGATACTTGATAAATATTAGAATTAAAAAAGCCTTTTGAATTATGCTCAAAAGGCTTTTCTATATACTTTAATGATTAAATTTTATAGTGGCTGACTTTCAATATAAACTGTTTCCTGATATTCTGAACTGTCAAAAGCGAGGATCGGGAAAAAGATAAAAGAAAGAAGTATTAACCCAATTCCAAAACCTGTTCCTTTCCCAAAAGCTTTAGCTATGTCGAGACAAAAAATGATATACATAATTGGAGAGAAAAAGAACCATAAGATAATCCACCAAATTGGTCTATCTGTAATTTCCAACATTAGAATTATGTTATAGATTGGAATAATGTATCCCCAACCTGGTTTACCAGCCTTAACAAAAATCTTCCACATCACGACTATCATGAAAATAACTAATATGTAATAAAAGATCTGAAAAATTATACCGGGCCCCGAATTCATTTCCGAAGCATACATGTTATCATACATAATTCCCTCCTTTTAATAATTAATTAAAATATTGAGCTAAGTTATTTTAGGTCAAGATTTTTATGTCATTAATATATAATTATTTTTGGTCTGGTTACTCCAGCTCTAATTTGAGTATGACCGTTAATGTAGATATTTTTACCATTATTCTCGGAAAAAGTTTTCTGTAAATTTTCATCCATTTCAAAATCTCCGAATCCAATTTTAAAAATCTATTCTTTCTTCTAAAAACTCAATCGCTTTTTCCAATGCTTCATCTTTTCCTGTTTTTATTCCTTCAAGTGTTCGATTTACAATTATATCTGGAATTAATCCAATTCCCTGGTGACTATTACCTCGTGCATCCTGGGGATCCATGCCAGTAAAACCTGTTAAAACGTTTCCAGGTAATACAAAAAAAGTTATTTCACCATCGGAACCAGCGGTTGGTCTTCCTATTAATGTTGCATCGGTTAATTCCTTTATTATCAAGCAAGTATATTCTGCCTGGCTTTGTGTTTTCTCATTCATTAATACAACTATTGGTGTTGTAATTCTCTTCCCAACTCCTGAAGTATATGCTTGCTGGAGATGATATTCACTAATTTGAACTTCGTATGGGATATAATTGAAAATGGGAGTTGCAAATTGTGAATTAAGAACCTTTTCTTCATCGGTTAGGTATGGAGCTAAGTCCCAAATTATATTGTTCGGATAACCCCTCATATCAAAAATTACAGCATTGTTATCTTCTATTTTATCAAACATTTGTTGAATTCTATTCACTTGCAGTAAATCAAGATTTACATAGGCAATATCATTTTCTAACATTTTAACAGTAT
>Ga0208771_1000381_pt1 | contig 27242 bp, 25 predicted proteins | sample AntAceMetag02UKX_FD_184775 | JGI IMG/M metagenome (GOLD analysis project Ga0208771, IMG submission 184775) | Saline lake microbial communities from Ace Lake, Antarctica - Antarctic Ace Lake Metagenome 02UKX (SPAdes) (version 2) | ecosystem: Environmental > Aquatic > Non-marine Saline and... | reverse complement strand
TCCGGCTACCGTCCCGTAGGCTTCCACTTCCTCCTTCACCACCTCCGCCTCGCAGTTCCGGATGGGAGCGTTATTGATATCGAGGTAACGGTAGAAGGTACAGATCTCCGCCCCTTCCACCCAGACCCGGAGCGGCCAGAGCTTGCCGTATTCAATTACCTGGCGTTCCGACTGACTATAAATAATCCCCCAGATCTTATGGGCGACCTCCATATTCTCCTCCAGTGTCCCGAAGAAAATCAGGTCGATATCCGCTCCTTTTCTCCCCATGGCTGAAGAACCGGTAATACCGAGTCGTTCCATCGGGACCTCGAAGAGTTCACTGACCGTCTCAACCGAATTCTTTATATCCGGATAGCGATCCATGTCATACTGAAGTGATACCCGGGCGTCAAAATAACCAGCCATCTTCTCCCGGGGAAAAGCAATATGATACTCGGTCAGCATCAGCTCGCGGGCTTCGGGCGGGAGTTCGGGATAGCGATGATAGATCCTCTTTAGCTGGTCGTGATGCGAAACGCTTATCTGTTCGCCATCCTTCTCGTACTTGATCAGGCTCTCATATCCCCGGCCCTGAATTTTGGTCTTCCCTTCCGGATTGGGAATATAGATCGTCTTCCCGATCACGGTATTATCCGGATGCCAGTATCCTTCGGCAAAGAAGAATGATCCGTCATCCTGCATGAAAAACATATTATCGGAAGGACCTTCCGTCAATTCCGAGACCGGCTTGACCAAACGCTCCATAACCAGATCAAAATTATCGGCACTCATTTTTCTCCTCCTTGCCTAATTACCACAGTGGTTTAGAGTTTAGAGTTTAGGGGACGTTGTTAAGATGTTAAGTTATTCGGAAGGAAAGATTACCTTCTCTTCTCTCGCGACCTGCTCCCCATTTTTTCTAGCTTGAAAAACCGCCGAACGGCTCAATTGGAGGAATTCGGCTACCGCAGCTAATGTGAAGCCAAGATTATTTGTTGCCCACCAACAGAATAACGATCGAGCTTTACTGGTGGTGGTATCTCTCTTCTTTTCCTGGATTGAACTGCTATCTATGCGAAATATCTCGGATATGGTTTCAAGAAGGAGGTCCAAACTCCATCCGGATTGTTTATGCCGTTCCTTTTGGGTAAGCTTATCTTCCGCCTCTAAGAGAACATGGCGAACAAAGTCACTATCACCAAGTATTCTTTCATCCCCCCACATCCGTTCACCCATCTTTCGTAATTCAAGCAAATTATGCCATCCACCGGCGCTCCTGATCAAGCCTCCCCCGGTAAGATCCGATCGCTGGCCCTGCGGAATCCCCTTAATTACAAATTCGATATACTTCTTTCTTGCTCTATGTGATGTCGAACCGAAGTGACTGAGAGTTGCCTTTTTGTCCTGCCACGATGCGGATTGCTTACTCACGAGTATCGAGTGCCCACACCAAGGAAATAAATTTAATTCTCTTATATCTTTGACCAACCCGGCTCTGAACGGATTAAGATGTATATATCGAATCAGTTGAAGAAAATATGATTCTTTATCACAGAGGATGGATTTATAGCGATTCTGGAATAAATGCCCCACTCGCTTGTGCCGAAGATTGAAATAAACGGCATACCCGGTGAGCAGACTTCTCATCAAAGTTGAAAGTGGAGTTGGTCCAGTTTGAAGCAGCAGGTGGATATGGTTTGGGATCAGGGCCCATGCGTAGCATGTGAGTTGGGTTTTCTCTATGCCAATCTGAAGCCGGCGGAGAAATTCTCTTCGGTCATCATCATCTTTGAATATAGGAGAACGGTTTATTCCTCGGACGATAACATGATGAAGCGCACCATGATAATCTATTCTTGAATGCCTTGGCATTGTGCACATATTAGTAAAACAGTAGAGTTCCGTCAATAAATAACTTAACATCTTAACAACGTCCCCTATTATTGCTTCGCTTTCGCGCTCAGGTCCACCGCTATAGGAAAAGCGTGAAAGTGAAAGAGGAAGAACGTGAGGAAAACAACCTGAGAGTATCCGCCCTGCCCCGATTGAAATGGATCCTGACAGAAAATTCATCAGCTTTCCAGAAATCAGAATACATCCGACAGGTTTGATGTGAAGCACTGATAATACTTGACCAAATCGTCAGTCTCGCGGCAAGACTAACGATCCTGTCAAGTATTTACAACTTTGATATCCAGTTTATAATCAAGTGATAACATTAAATCACCAATACTCCCATGCTAAGATTCCCGAATTTACTCTATTTCCGTGTCCATCTTAAAGGACGTGTCCCATCTCCTTGGGCCAATATTTTAACAGCTATTTTTTACTTATATTATATTTTGACTACCCACGGTTTACGTTTATCAATATAATTAAACTGGATATATATATATGACTACCTCACCTTGTTTCATTCTGGCTTTCCATAACGATACCAGGCGGCGCAGGTTCCTTCGGAGGAGACCATGCAGGGGCCGAGGGGATGGGTGGGGAGGCAGGCTTTTTTAAAGGCAGGGCAATCCGGGGGTTCGCTAACTCCGCGGAGAATCTCTCCGCAGATACAGGACGGATTTTCACGGGAGGGGGGGATCTCGACCGGGTCGGCCAGGCTGATGTCATATTTTTCAAACTCGTGGCGCAGCCTCAGCCCGCTCTGGGGGATTACTCCCAGGCCTCTCCATTCCGTATCCGCGGGCTGGAATACCTCATCCATAATCTTTCGGGCCAGGGGGTTTCCCTCTTCCCGGACTACCCGGGGGTATAGGTTTCTTACCTCCGCCCGGCCTTCGTTAATTAATATCAGCAGTTCCCGGATCGCGGCCAGAATATCGATGGGCTCAAAACCGGCAACCACGCAGGGGACGCCAAACTTCTTTGCAATCTTTAGGTAGGGTTTGGTACCGATGATGACACTGACATGGCCCGGGCAGAGGAAACCGTCGATCTCAGCATCTCCCTGGGAGAGTAAGAACTCCATCGCGGGTGGGATCAGTTTTCCGGCCGGGATCAGGAAAAAATTATCAAGACCGGCCTTTTGGGCCTCGATGACCGTGGCGGCGCCGGTCGGGATGGTGGTCTCGAAACCAATGGCCAGGAAAATCACCTTTTTCTCCGGATTATCATGAGCTATGGTAAGGCTCTCCAGCGGGGAATAGACCATCCTGATATCCGCCCCCCGGGATTTCTCTTCTCTGAGAGATGATTCGGTTCCGGGGACATTGAGCATATCTCCGAATGTGGTGATGATGGTATCGGTTCTTCGGGCATAGGCGATGATAGTGTCAATCTTCTTCTGCGGGGTAACGCAGACCGGGCAGCCCGGTCCGGAGATAAGGCGGAGGGAAGAGGGGAGAAGACTTTTTAATCCCGACCGGAAGATGGAAACGGTATGGGTCCCGCAGACCTCCATCAGCCTGATATTCCGGCCGGAGAGCAGACGCTCAATTTCCTGGGCCAGCGCCCGGGTCCGGGTCGGATCACGGAATTCACTCAGGTACTTCATAAAGTAGCTATATCTTCCTCAAAAATCCTTTTTACCACGAAGTTCACGAAAAATTAAAAAATTAGAAAAAATTCTACAGCGTTATTATTTTCTTCGTGTCCTTTGTGACCTTCGTGGTTAATATACAGTTTTCTAAGCACCAAAAAAACATTAAATAACTTTTAAAGTGTGGCCTGTCTAATTTAGTGTTATAGAACGAAATTACTATATAGTGTCTGTTTTTAATGCAGGTTTAATGCTTGCATATTCTTATTTTTCCCTGGGAAAATAAGAAGATTCGATCTCTTTGAATAGATCCAGTGTCTTTTTCGCTTCTTCCTCATCCAGCTTATCGATCGCGAAGCCGGCGTGGACTATTACGTAATCACCCGGTCGGGGGTCTTCCAAGAAACGGACATCAATCTCTTTCTCGAGACCATCCAGGGAAACCCGGGCGGTATCTCCCTCAATCGAGGTAATCTTCATTGGAATTGCCAGGCACATATAAATTAGCTCCCTTTGGTCGCTACTTTATCCGGCCCCGCACATAATTTATGTGCGGGGCAATAATTTTTTCTGCCATGTTATTGTGTGGATAGCAAACTTTTTATAGTATATTAGTTGATTCTAAGATTACCATAAAATAAACTGCCGGCGTTAATTGCAATGTACTTACATAAGTTAGCGCCACAGGTGATAACTTAATGATCCGATCGATAAAAGATTTCTATCAGGAGTTAAAGGTAAAATATGAACTGTCGGAAATTCCCGGACAGATTTACAGCTTCCCAGGGCAGGACGTGTTGCTCCGGTCCAACTCTCCTGAACTGACCAACCTCCTCAACGCGGTTTACCATGGGTTCAAATCCGGTGATATCGCGGGGAGAGAACCAATCACACTCTATCTCCTGAAGGAGAGCGGGCAATTCTTAACAGTTGATCCCGGATTTGATTCATTCACCTGTTCAGTCCCCGATCAAGTTCTCTCTTTCTGGGGGGCGCAGCTGATGTGCAATCACCTCTATCGCTCCCATCTTCTCTTTCTCCATGGATCGGTCCTGGAGCGGGACGGGAAAGCATATATATTCCTGGGGAAGAGTAACGCCGGAAAATCAACAACTATCCTCAAGCTCCGGGAGGAGGGCTTTATCTTCTTCTCCGATGAGTTCGCGCCGATTGATCTTACTTCGGGATTTATTCACCCGTTCCCCCGTTCTTTCCTCCTCCGGAGCGATGGAGCGCGATTAATCCCTGAACTATCCGATGGTTTGGTGGACCTCCCTTCCTTCAATGATTATCAGGAGTTGGACCGGGAGACAGGTGAACCAGTCCCGCGCTTCATAGTTATCCCGGAGTTAATCTATAAACGGATCGGGACAAACTCTGCTCCGGTGGGAGGGATCTTCTTCCTGGAGAAATTCGGATCGGAAGAAACAACGGTCAACCCGCTTCCCGCCGCGGAGGGACTGGAGAAGCTCCTTGACCATTTTGTAAACAGCCGGTATCTCTCTATTGAGAATCAGCGCGGGGCACTCTCCGCCATTGCCGTGATCTTGAAGGATTCTCCGGCTTTCTCTCTCTACCCTGGACCATTAGCTGAAGATCCGGCAATCATGGCTGGGACTATCAAGAAAGCGGTTGATCACGGCCAGGCTATTCAGACCGGTGATCTGGACCTGGTTATTCAGAGAATTATTCAGTTAGCGCCTGCGACGATAACTTAATGATGTTAAGATCACATTGGCAGGGGTCTCCCTGGAAGTGGTGACACCAGTTTGCTTGCTCGTCCCCAATGAGTTTATCCCATTGGAATGAGAGTTCAATCCAGCCGGCGCAGCTATGCTGCTATGGCTGAGATATATGGCTAATATATTATCTATCTACCCAAAATGGTTGAGAACCAGAACAATTTAACCGATCTCATCCAGGCCCATATCCGTGAGGCTGGATCAAATCGGGATTCCATAGGCCGGTTACTGGTCGAAGAAAGAGGATTTACACCGAAGGATGGACGGGCGCTGGCCGATGCTGTCTGCCGGAAGATGACGGAGGAAAGATTCCCTCCCATCACCGAAATGGAGTTGATGCTGACCGAAGACTGCAATCAATGCTGCGACTACTGTTTTGTTGAGGGAAAGAACCCGTTCAACCCGATGAACTGGGAGACCGCCAGGAAAGCGATCGATTTCCTCTTTAAGCAGAGCCGGAAGAAGCCAGATCTCAAGATTCTTTTCTTCGGCGGCGAACCGATGCTGGCCTTCGAGTTGATCAGGGAGATTGTCTTATATGTTGAGGAGAAGCAAGCCGAAACAGGAAAGAAGGTCTCTTTCGATATGACTACCAATGGAACGCTCTTTGATGACGAACGAGCATCGTTTCTCTCCACACATAGCGTGAAATATCTTATAAGTATAGATGGGGACAGAGAGACCCATGATCTCCATCGACAGACCACCGATGGCAGTAGTTCTTATCTCCGGATCATTCACTCCCTCCCCCTCTTCAAGAGATACCAGCCCTGGCTCGGAGCCAGAATGACAGTTCACCCCGATACGGTAGATAGAATACTTGAGAATGTCATGCATCTGGCCGGATTAGGGTTCAATCAGTTCCTGGTCGGCCCCGCTACCGGTATTGAATGGAGCGACCGGGGTCTTGATACCTACCGGGACCGGATGATCATGGTTACCCGCTGGCTTAAAGAGGAGATTGATAAAGGGAATAACTTCCGGATCAACAGCCTGGAAGAGAGTGTCGCTATGATGGGAGGGAAGAGTAATTTCTGGGGATGCCGCGCGGGACGCCATTCCATCACCGTGACCGCACGGGGGACCATCTTCCCCTGCTCCAAGATGCTGGGTGTAGACAATCTGGAGGGGATCTATCCACTCGGGACACTGGATGACGGCATCACCGAAATTAATAACCGGTTATCGCTCTGCGGTATGGTCCCGGTCGAGCGGCAGACCTGCCTCGATTGCCGCTGGGCCGATACCTGCATGGGAGGATGTTTCGCCACCAACTATCAGGCCACCGGTTCTCCCTTCTCTCCCGATCCGTTTGAATGCCGGCTGAAATCCCGCACGATGGAGATTGCCTTAGCAGCGGAAGAGATCCTGGGAGCTGAATTTTTTCGGAGACTATCGGAGAAGAGAAAACCGGTCGCTCCATCTGTTATTTTCTCTCCCCCCGATTAAACTTCCCCGATTGCAGCTTTGGGGCAGGGCGAGGAAAAAATAATATTTTGCAAGCATTGGAACAATATCGTATGATATAACATTAATTCTAATCTAGTTCTAATCTACTTCGAAATCCCGAGTTTTTAATATTAAGTCTCGGGTCCCGAAATCCTTCGGGATCCCGGTTGTCTTAATTGATATTACCGGGACAAAAAACTGCGGATTTTTACCCGGCGATGCCGAAGGCATTTTGCGGGGAAGCGGATTGGTTTTTCCCTAATCAGCATAATTCGTGTAATTCGCGTAATTCGTAGTTCAATTTAGTTGCCCAATAGAAGCAATGGTTAAGTTCTAAAGGAGATGAAGATGAAATTATTTATTGGTTTAAGTGTTACTGTATTGTTAATAGCTGGTTGCGCGAGTCAAAGGCCTCCCATGCCGCCGCCGCCACCGCCGGAGGAACCGCTCGAACTTGTGGGCGAAGAAGAGGTTATCATAATCGATGCCGGAGAAGTGATCGTGGAGGAGACACCGGCGGTGGAACTGATAGATTTAAGCTGGGAAGAGATCAAGGATCTGGGGACCGACTATAAGGTTGTCAAAGGAGATACTCTAAGCGGTATCGCCGGACGTCACAATGTGGGGACCGGACTTTTAGAGCGTTTAAACGGGCTCAAGAACCCCAATATGATCCGGATCGGCCAGACCTTGACCGTGGTCGAGGGACCATTCCGGGTAGCAGTCGATAAGAGCGAGAGGAGACTCTCTCTCTACCTGGGAGATACTTTCATCCGTTCCTATCCGGTTACACTGGGGACGAAGAACAGTACGCCGGAAGGTGAGTTCACGGTTCTGAGAAAGCTGAAAAACCCTCCCTGGACCGACCCCTATAACAGGACCATCATCCGGTCAGATAATCCGGAGTATCCCCTGGGGACCCGCTGGATAGAATTTATTCCCCCGCCGGGGGCTTATGGAATCCATGGAACCAGGGAGGAGGCAGAGATCGGAACCGAAGCATCGTTCGGCTGCGTGAGGGTGCTCCACCCGCAGGAGGAAGAGGTCTTCGATTTCCTGATCCTCGGCTCACCGATTGTGATCGCGCCCTAAGATTAGCTTAACCTTGCTCGAAAAACCTTTTTCGAGCAAGCATTAGAATGACTCATCTCCCTCAAATTCTTCGAATGCTCCCGGAGTAGGCACGGGCACGGCTTTATCACTCCCCTCCTCTCCCGGGGATGGGGACGGCATCACTTCGCCCGGAGGAGGTGAAGCGATATCGGCATCGTCCCGGGGCGGCGGGGGGAACTCCATCTCCTCCAACAGTTCCCGGGCCTCGTCCCATGACTTCTGCCAGCGGTTGGGTGTATCCTCCCGCCACTCCCGGTCGGCGTCCTCCCCGGTGGTGCTGTCGGCGGCGGCGATCGCGCCATCCGCGGCTTTCCCTGCAATCCCACTGCCCGCCTCGGCGGCTTCGTTGGCAGTACCAACTGTGGTATCGGAGAGGCCTTCCGCCACCCCGTCCAGGTCACCGGTAGCGGCGCTGGTCACTGTCTTGAAGAGCCCCCCGCCGATGGAACCGAGCACATTGGCTGTTCCCACGCCAACCGCCAGTGTTGACTCGGCCGCGGCCGCTCCGACCTGATACCCGGCTCCGCCGATGTTTCCCGCCAGACTGCCAACACCCCCGCCAAAATGGAGCATGACTCCGAAGAGGATGCCGGAGGTATCGATCTCCGGTTGATCGGGTGTGCCCCCGATTGAGAGAGGAATACTATGTCCTCCTGATGCCTCGACCTCAATCTCGCAGTCGAGAAGATAGCTGGCCAGGGCCAGGTCAACCGAGAGGTCAATCGCGCTTCCGCCCAACATCTGGGCGGTGCCATCGGGAACCACTACCGCGAGCGGCTCCAGTTCCAGATCGTGCAGGCGGATAACCGCGTTCACAACCGGTAATCCGCCGGCGATCGGGCCGATCCGGGCATAGAGGCCGAGGAGGCCATCGGTAAACGGCTCCTGTATAATCCGGGCGGTAAGAAGCGCCTGAGCTGGCTCAACCAACTCCGGATCAGCCTCCGGATCAATCAGGAGGTTGGTGATGAGCAGATCCAAAGAGGTGATCTTTACGCGTAATACCTCTTCATCCTCAGCCGCAAATTCAGACTTTTCTCCCCCGATCTCGATCGAATCTTCCGACCGAGCGGTAATAATTATCTCCTCGCCCTCCCCATCAGTTGAGATTGTAAACTCTACTTCTGCCGCCTCTTCTACAGCTTCTTCCCGCTCAAGAGCAATCGCGTGATCGGTATAGGAGCAGGAGAGGTTCTTGATGGAGAATTTTTGGACCAGGATCGCTTTCGAGACAGACTCTTCCTCATCTTCCGGTTTCTTCCCGCTCTCCGGTTCAGAGGTAGGCGCCGGTTCTGGAGATGATTTCGGCTGTATGGCGTCTATGTTCATCATCCCATCGGCGTTCTTTACGATATTGACCTCCCAGTCAGTGAAGATTACTTCTTCCACTATCAGGGGAGGATTAAAGAGAGAGGATAGTTTCACCTTCGCGCTCAACTGCGGGACCAGGAGCAGATCCCCCTCGCCGAATCCTTCGGGCTGGGAGATCCGGAGATCTTTGATCGAGACGTAACCCCGGAGCAGTCCCAGGCTGATCGACCCAACAGAAGCATCCGTGTTAAGAATACCTGGGAGCTCCCGGTTGGCAATCTTAACCGCAGCCAGAGATAGAACCAGGCGGATAATAACCACCAGGAGAATAAGAACAATAATAATGATACCAGAAATTTTAACGATTTTTTTCATTCCATCTCTCCATATGATTTATCCCGGCTTTGCCGGGGACGGTTCTGTGGGATAAAAAAGTCTTTTCGAGGATGGCATAGATAAGATTACTCCAGGGGAAGGATCCGGTGGCTGATCTGATGAACCTTGCGGGAGAAGAGGGTTAAGAGGATGATCTTGATATCAAAGAGTAGGGACCAATTTTCCAGGTAGTACATATCGTACTTAATCCGCATCTTGATCGAGGTATCGCCCCGGAGACCGTTTACCTGGGCCCATCCGGTCAGGCCGGACTTGACCAGATGGCGGGACATGTAGCGGGGGATATATTCCTTAAACTGCTCCACAAAGATCGGCCGCTCCGGTCGCGGACCGACCAGGCTCATATCTCCCTTGATAACATTCCAAAGCTGGGGGAGTTCATCCAGGCTGAATTGGCGGAGAAATCTCCCCAACGGAGTAGCCCGGGGGTCATCACAAGTGGGCAGCACCGGCCCGGTCTTCTCTTCGGCGTCAACCGGCATGGTTCTTAATTTGTAGATAGTTATCTTCTCGCCATTCTCCCCTATTCTCTCCTGCCGATAGAATATCGGCCCTCTCGATGTCAATTTCACCGCGACCGCGCAGATCAGTAATATTGGCAACCCGATAACCAGGCTCACCGTTGCGCCCAGAAGGTCAAGATTTCTCTTTACGAACCGGTTCCAGGCCAAATAGAGCGGTAAAGCTCTCAATCCCAGCAGGGGGATCCCGTCCAGATTTACGACTTCAACCTGGCTGGTCATGATGGATAGTACGTCGGGGACCAGTTTTACTTCGATCAGGTTTTTTTCGCAGATGAGAATTATCTCCATAATCCGCTTGTGAGGGAGGTCAAGACGGGTGATGATGACCTCATCAACCTGGTTATCGCCGATTACGGTCTCAAACTCATCGACCATCCCCGAGACCGGAAGATCGTTGAATTCGGGGGAGAGTTGGCCTATGTTGATTTGCAACACACCAATCACATCTCCTCCCCAGCGGGGATTATCGGAGAAGTTCATGATAAGACGCTGGGCAATATCACCCATCCCCAGCAGCAGAATCTTGCGTGGTTCCTTATTCTTCCTCCAGATATCTATCTCTAATCGGTCGATCATCCTCCGGGAGAGAGTGATCAGTATGATGGTTAAAACCCATCCCCAAGCCAACAGCCGGCGGGAATAGGTAAAGTCCTCCCGGTAGAGAAATGTCAAAGCCATCAGGCTGAAGAGGGCTACCGTTATGGCCTGAGCGAAGGTGAAGAAATGCCAGGTCGAGGAGAAGTATGTCTTGCGCTTATAGAGGTGAAAAGCCTTGAATACGATCAGGAAGACTACCAGGATAACCGGTAATGCCTCCAGGTACTCAGAGATGGGAGGGACTCCCTTGACCACTGGAAAAATCCAGATCAGAGGAGGATAGAAGCTAACCCAAAACGCGAGCAGCATGCTCCCGAAGATAACCACTGCGTCTGATATCAGTGATATTAAGGTGAAGATGACGGTATATCGTCTTATCTGCGACATATTTTTTTGCTCCGCAAAAAAATAGTTATGAATTTCGATCTATCAGGATCTGGTTTATTTTAGAGGCAAAGTTCTCTTTAAAGATATTTCGGTTAAACTTTTGCGCGTGGGCCTGGATAGCATCTGGATTAAATTTTGATTCGTTCTCGATGAACCGCCTTACACCATCAATCAGTGATTCTTCGGTCTGCTCTGAGAAAAAGATCCCGGTTGGGGGTTCCTCTCCGCCATCCGATAAAGGGATGGTGGTTTCGGTCAGGCCGCCTTCCCCCAGTCCTATTACGGGACGACCGCAGGACTGCGCTTCCAGGGGCACGATCCCGAAATCTTCCACGCCGGGAAATATCAATGCCCGGCATCCCTGGTACTGTCGGCAGAGATTATCATCACTCTGCCATCCGGTAAAATGAATATTCGGAGCGGCCAGTTCTTTAAGCCTGGTGGCTAACGGTCCGGAACCAACCACCCGTAACGGCAAACCAAGTTTGCTAAACGCTCCAATCGCCAGATCCAGTTTCTTATATGGAACCAACGCGGAGACGATCAGGAAGTAATCTCCGATCTCCCCCCCGGGCCGGAAGAAGTCAGTATCGACCGGGGGATATATTATCTCAGCTTCCCTATTATAGATTTGGTTGATTCTTTCGGCAACAACATTTGAGATCGCCAGAAATTCTCCCACCCGGCCTGATGATCGAATATCCCACCGCCGCAGGTATGAAAAACAAGGGTTGAGGAGCAGCTTCTTGAAGAAGTTATCTCCAAAATACTCCCGGTAGAGAAACCAGATATACCGCATCGGCGTAAAACAATAGCAGACATTAACCGCGCCCGCCGGAGGCTTGCATCCTTTGGCGACCGCGTGGCTGGTACTAATGACCAGATCGAAACCAGTCAGATCAAACTGTTCTATGGCCCGGGGGAATAAGGGGAGATAATTCCGGTAGTACTTCAATGCGAAAGGTAGATTCTGGATGAAACTGGTATGGATCGTCATATCTCCGATCCGGGGAGAGATCTTATCCCGTTTCAGGAGCAGAGTGAAAATCTCCGCCTCCGGATAAAGTTCGCAGAGCGCCTCCAGTACCTTCTCTCCCCCCCGCATCCCGTTCAGCCAATCATGGACTAGAGCTACTTTCATTTTACGATGTTAAACGGTTATCTTTTCTTCTCCCCCTGCCTCGGCCCCATAATGAATTTCCAATGGCCAACTTCCAATATCCAAATTTAACCTCGCATTTGGAAATTGGATATTGGAAATTGGATATTCCCACTTTCCTTGCCTCTCGGCGTTCGACGTTCGACGTTCGATGTTCGGTGTTCAGTTGTTCTCTCCCTCCCTCCCCCCCCTTTTCTGTCCACTAATTGCACTAATTTACATTAATTGATCCCCCTACCTCAGCCCATTTAATGAACTACGAATTACGCAAATTACGCAAATTTGAAAACCTGGGAAAACTGATGCCCACTTAGTTGATTTTTTCTCCGTAAACTGTCAACCGCCAACCGTCAACTTTCTTCCCCCCCTACCCCCGGCCCCTTTTTAATCGGGCAAACCGGAAACGTCGGACCGGTCGGACTGGTCGGACCAGTCGGACAAGCGCCCCCCCCACTCCCCACTCCCCATTACCTCCTCATACACCTTCAATGTCCCCCGCGCCGTCTCTTCCCAGGAAAAATCTTTCGCCCGACGCAGTCCTTTCTCCCGAAATTCCAAACGGAGAGTTTCTGAGTCCCATAGTCTTTCGATCGCTCCGGCGATACTATCTTCGCGGTCCGGGTCGATTATCAGACCCGCGTCACCCACTATCTCCGGCAGGCTCCCCCGGTCGCTGACGATAACCGGGGTCCCGCAGGCCATCGCCTCCAGCGGAGGCAGTCCGAAACCCTCATATAATGATGGCAGAATCAATATCCGGGCATCGTTATATAATTGGATCAGTTCCTCTTCCGCGGCACCGTCAAGGAAGGTAATCCGGGACTCGAGGCCAAGCTCTTTTACGGTCTCGATTGCCTCCGGATAGCGGGAGTCGAGATGACCGGCCAGGATCATCCGGGGATTATCATCGCGATTACGGCAGAATAGGTTAAATGATCTTATCAGCCCAACTACATTTTTGTAAGGATCAAATCTTCCCACGTATAAGATGAATGGATCGGGCGGATCGGGCCGGGCTTGATTTCGGGGATAATATTTGCTGTCAATCCCATTGTAGACAACTGTTATCTTCTCCTCGGGCAATCCCATATCCTTAATTAAATCATCCCGGGTATGACAGGAGACGGTAATTACCCGATCCGATCGCCGGGCACAGTGGATCAGCAGTTGGCGGAATAGTCGATTGAAACGGGTCTTCTTGGCCCGGGGGGTAAAGTGAGGAAACTTGATCGGGATCAGATCATGGATGGTTGATACCACGGCGATCTTCCGCAAGAACAGGGGAAGCATATAATTGGTGGAGTGGAATAGATCAATTCCCTCCCTCCGGAGAAAAGACTGCATCCCCAGTTGGTTCCCGGGAGAAAATATCCCCCAGGGTATCAGGACTGGTTTTAAATTAGAATACTGACTCCAGCGCGAAGCATATCGGGCCATCTGGTTCTGGTCGTTGAAGAAGAGGAGATAGACATTCTCACTGTCAATCTCCCCCAGGTGATTGATCAGTTTTTCGGTCACCCGGCCTATCCCTGATATCTCCGGATAGATCCAGCGGGCATCAATTCCAATCCTCATAATTCATTTCTCCAAGACATATTAAAAACCACGAAGTACATAAAGGTAATACCTAAATTGAGCGATTCTATGCGGCGAACTGCACCAATCTTATGGCCTGCAATCGATTGCAAAAATACTCGTTCGTATTATTAAATACGTCTGCGTTTTTTACAATCGATGCAACCTCATAATCTTAGCACATTTCACACGTCCGCCATAGCTTTAGCGACGGCTGATCCGCAACAATCGCTCAACTTAGGTAATAGTAATTTCCCTCGTGACCTTCGTGGCAGCAAAAGATTAAGTAAGAGCTGTTATCCAAGAACTTCACCGATGCCGGAGGCATTCCGGTAAACCTGGATGGTCTTTTCGGCGGCATTCTCCCAGGTGAAGTCTTTGATCTGTTCTTCTCCTTTTCGTCGTAATTGGTTGGCCAGTTCTTCCCGGGTGATCACCGTGTCTATGGCATCGGCAATCGCCCGGGGGTCGGAGGGGTCAAAGTAGAGCGCGGCCTCTCCGAGAACTTCCGGGATCGCGCCCGCTCGGGCCGCGGCGACCGGTACTCCACAGGCCATCGCCTCCAGCGGAGGCAATCCCAGACCTTCATAGATAGAGGGATAGATAAACGCGGAGGCGCCGCGATATATTGCTGGCATGGTTGACCGGGGGGCATAACCAATTGACATTACGCCGCGCTGACCGGCCTGATTGCGGAATTTCTGCTCAATCTCCCCGCAGAGCCACCCCTTCATCCCTACCATCACCAGTTTATATCCTCCCAGTTTTCCGGCCATGCGAAGTTTCCGCCAGGCCTGGAGCAGTCTTACCAGATTCTTCCGAGGTTCCCAAGTACCAACGGTAAGGATATATTTCTCGGGGAGATTAAAGCGGAAGCGTACTCGCATCAAATCATCATCGGTCAGCGGTTCATGGAAGATATCATCAATACCACCGTGGACAACGGTTATCTTATTATCGGAGACCGGGTAGAGTGAAGTCAACTCATCCCGGGTAAATTCAGAGATAACGATGATCCGGTCCGACCGTTCGATGCTTCCGGGAATAGATTTCTCCAGATATTTCAGATTCTTCGGCTCGGTGAACTCCGGGTAACGCTTGAATGAGAGATCGTAGATAGTGGTAACTACCGGTTTTCGCCTGACCGGCCGGGCGATGAAATCAGGAAAATGATAAAGATCCATCCCCCGAATCAGCCAGTTAACCGGGGGAAACCCGAGCCGTTTCCATCCCAGGCTCAGGAGTCTTCCCGGGATCTTCTTCCCCATTGGCGCCATCTTCTTGTAGACTCTGGCCGGGAGTTCAACATGGCCCCTACTGCTGAAATAGAAAGGGAAAATTTGGTCGGAGATGGGGAGGGAGGCCAGTCCCTTTAAGATGCCCAGGGTATAGTAACCGACACCGGTCAGAGGCCGGGTCAAGCATTGGATATCGATCCCGATCTTCATTATATTATTTTGGCTGGTTTATTATTCCCGCTAAAGTCTATTATAGTAACAGGCTTTATGGGTGGATTTTACCTTTGCTCAGATATATATCCAAAATAATAGCGTTATGGGGAGACAATTATTCTCTGGTCTCGGAAGTAGAACCCCATAATAATATATTTGTGGTTTTCATTCAGATGCGATTTTAAGCTACTCAAAGATCGGGGAATGGTCAACCACAAAAAGATACTTTGAAAAATAATACACATCTTCTTCTTCAATAACGAATCTAATATGCAGAACCCATAAAATGATGAAATCCATCTCTTCTAGCTGATTGTTCTTCAAACATTCCCGATTTTAATTATTTTCTACTATGATATATTGGGACAATTGACTAATATGTAACCACGAGTATGGTCTAACTACTTGAGGGGATCAAGGTATGGCAAAGACAAAAATACTGATCGTGGAAGATGAGGGTCTTGTTGCCAGGGATATCGAGGAGACATTAATCCGGCTGGGATATGAGATAGTTGCTATCGCTCATAGCGGCCGGACTGCCGTTGAAGAGGCGGCCCGGCATGAACCGGCACTGGTCTTAATGGATATTGTTCTTCAGGGTGAGATGGATGGTATAGCAGCTGCCGGGTTAATCCGTGAGCATTCAAATATTCCCATCGTCTATCTTACCGCTTACGCGGATAGTAAGACCCTTCAACGGGCCAAGCTGACCACCCCGTTCGGATATATATTGAAACCTTTCCGGGAGAGGGAGCTCCAGACCAATATCGAAATAGCGATCTATAAGCATGCGCTGGAAGTGGAGAGGGAGAGGCTGATCAAAGACCTTCAGGATGCATTAGCCCGGATTAAAACTCTGGAGGGGTTGCTGCCAATTTGTTCGCATTGCAAGAAGATCCGTGATAAATCGGGAAAATGGCATGAGATAAGTAATTTCCTCCAGGATCATTCCCCGATCGAGTTCACCCATGGAATATGTCCCGACTGTATTACCAAGTTTTATCCGGAGCACAAGCAAACTTAGCTTGAATTTGCTTTAAAAGCCTTTTTAACCACAAAGAACACCCCGAATTTTTCGGGGTAGACTGCATTCACGAAGGAATTTAAAAACAAGATAAATTACATAGTTTTCTTTATTTTTCTTCGTGTTCTTCGTGACCTTCGTGGTGAATATTTAGTTTTTTGAACACAAATAGTTGAAAATACCTTTTCGAATATAGTCATGCGAAGGATAGCAGAAGATCTTTGAAGACCTGATAGTTATTCGGGATCGGTATAGGTTCGCCGGTCTTCTCTTCCAAGCCGCGGAGGCTCTCCGGTATCGGGGGGTGGATCCCCAGAAGTTCTTCAATCTCATCGGGGAACTTGGCGGGATGGGCGGTCTCGATCGAGAGGCAGAGCGGAAAGTCGCCTTCAGTCTCCAGGTATTTCTCCAGCCCATTCCACCCGACCGCTCCATGCGGTTCCAGCAGTAATCCGTATTCTCGATAAGCCGACCGGATAGTCTCCCGGGTCTCTTCGTCGCTCACACTTACCGAAAATATTCGTTCTCTCATCCGATCCAGATCGGGGAAGCCATGGACATCTCCTTCCTTGTCAATATTTCCGCCGTAGATATCGAAAAAGCGGGCCAGATTACTGGGGTGGCCCACGTTCATGGCGTTGGAGAGGCATCGGCGGGACGGATCAACCTTCTGGTAAGAGCCGGAATCCAGGAAGCGGGGGAATTCGTTATTCTCATTGGTCGGCATTAAGAGCCGGTGAAGCGGGAGTCCCATTCTCCAGGCCAGTTCGCATCCAAAGGCATTTCCGAAATTACCGGATGGGACGCAGATCACCACTTCCTCACCTTCTGACGCTATCTGGGCGTATCCCCAGAAATAATAGATTGATTGTGGAAGGATCCGACCAATATTGATGGAGTTAGCGGAGGTCAGGTTCAGTCTGGCCAGTTCCGGATCGAGGAAGGCCTGCTTGACCATCTTCTGGCAGTCATCAAATTTCCCATCCACCATGAATGCCCGGACATTATCCCCGATAGTATCAAGTTGTTTCTTCTGCCGGGGGCTTACCTCCAGGGCCGGATATAGGATATGAACATCAATCCCTTCCACCCCTTTGAAGGCATTTCCGATGGCACTGCCGGTATCACCGGAAGTCGCGACGAGAACAGTAAGATGATCGTCAGCCCCGCGCAGATAACTCATTAAGCGGGACATCATGCGGGCGGCAAAATCCTTGAATGAAGCGGTGGGCCCCTGGTCCAGACGCATTACATACTTACGACCGTATGCGTTCTCAATCGGGATCTCAAAGTTATAGGCATCCCGGAACATATTTTCCAGGTCATCTACCGGGATAGCATCCTCCCAGAACCGTCTCCCTACCGCCAGCGCTACCTCCCAGTAGGGTTTATCTTTAAAACCGGCAATCTCTTCCATCGGGATCGAAGGAAGTTGTGCCGGCATAAAGAGACCGGCATCCGGTGCCTGCCCCATAATTAACGCTTCCTTGAAGGAGACATTCTCCCGAAATGGTTTGAGATCACCATCTTTGAGATAGCGGTTGGTACTGTAGTAACTAATTGGTCTCATTATGATTGTCCTGGTACTATATAATATTCCAGACTCCGATGGTTCTCGGGAGGATATCTAAGTGCTCCGTCACACTAAGGCGGGGAGTGGATATGGGATTTACTGAAAGCTGACCTTACTTCAGAACGGCGTGACCCTCATTATAGGTCACGACTTTGAGTTTTTTCCTGGTCTGATCCTAGAATGTCCAATCTCCGTGGGGGAGGTTATTTCTGTAAGTTCCTACAGCCATCTTCTTTCCCAGGTCGGATACATAGTTAACAATATCCTTCTTCTCCCAGGAGCCGCAACCTGGGAGAAACCCACTGATGATCATCAGACCGACCAGCAAAACCGAGGGGCAACAATAACAGAAATTACTAAATATTTTGATATTTTTATGCATTCCGCCTATATCGGAAATCAGCCCCGCGGATAAATTATATATAGGGTAATTTAGTTTTGAAGAAAGACTACGATAATATGATAGTAATAACCTATCATTAATTAATAAAACCGTCAAATAATTTCATTCCGGGGTCCTGATTTTTATACTGTTGATTCACCGGTTGATCTGTTCTCTCTTGACGATGCGTATAGGAGGTGGCATTATTCAGTCAGATAATGATTATCTGCAAATCGTTTGTTACTGGCAGTAACTATGATCGGTTCCCCCTTAGAAGCAGAAAGAACTATTATGGATTCATCAGAAAGAGATGACAAAATCAAAATCCGGTTATCGGCCCGTCTGGAAAACCTGGAGAAACTGATCGACTTTTCCCTCTCCTGCCTGAAGTCGGCCGGGATCGAGAAGAAGACTGCCTCTGAAATTCACCTGGCGGTCGATGAAGCCTGCACCAATACCATTAAATATGCCTATTCCGCCGGAGCTACCGGAGATATAGAACTATCCTGCGTCCTCGACCATCGATTAGCGACCGTCATTATCCGGGACTGGGGACCTCCTTTCAATCCCCTGGATATGCCGCCGCCCGACCTCAGTCTTGATATTGACGCGCGCCCGATCGGCGGACTCGGCATCTACCTAATGAAAAAGTTCTCCGATCGGCTTGAGTACCGGAGGGAGGATGGTTCCAACATACTCACCATCATCAAAAACCTCGATTAGTGTTGCGCGAAATCAACCCCAAGAGCAGTATTGAAGAGCGGATGTCCGAATCTGACTTGGGTGATTCTCCTTGTCACTACTTTTCCCGGTTGCGCGGGGAGCAACCATCGGTCTGACCCCTAGTTCGGCGTTGACAAGGTATATCATTTCTGTGGGGCCGCGGTGATCGGCGGGGGGACTACCGCGATCGCCGAGCATAACGGCTGGTCGGAAGGAGATGCCCGGTGCCTGGCATTCGGGGTCACCCTCTCGCTGGGGGCGGCCAAAGAGACCTATGACCTCACGGTCAAGAAGACCGGCTGGTCCTGGAAGGACCTGATCTGGACCGCCGCCGGAACCCTCACCGGCAACTTGATCGCCACCTCCATCCCTTAAATTTTTTTTCAGAAAAATATAAGGGACGGTGTTAAATAGTTAAATAACTTCTTACGTCTATATTCTCTTCTATGCTATTCTTCCTTCATGCCTCGTCAGAGCAGAATAGATTTTCCCGGAGCCCTTCACCATGTAATTATCAGGGGGATCAATCGGGCGGAAATTTTTAGAGACAATCACGATCGCACCCGGTTTGTTACTCTACTCCAGAAAGGACTAGAAAAGACCGATCTCGACTGTTATGCCTGGGCCTTGATTCCGAATCATGTCCATCTCCTACTCAGGACATCCGGGAATCCCCTGACACAGTTGATGCGCAGCATGTTGACTGGCTATGCCGTGTATTTCAACCGTCGTCATAAGCGAACGGGCTATTTATTTCAGAATCGTTATAAGTCTATTCTCTGTGATGAGGAGGCATATTTACTGCAGTTAGTCAGATACATCCATCTCAATCCTCTCCGAAGCGGTCTGGTTCGAGATATGCATACATTAAGTGTATACCCCTGGTCTGGTCATGCTGTTCTTGTGGGTAAAAGGGATGTTCCATGGCAGAACGTGGACGCAATACTGCGACGCTTCGGAAAAACTGTATCGAACGCCCGGCATAATTATTCTTTATTTGTCAGAAGAGGTATTGCCGAAGGGCAGAGATCCGATCTTACCGGCGGAGGATTAATACGCAGTGCGGGAGGCTGGCAGGGGCTCCGAGAATTGCGTAAAGGAGGAGAAAGATGGCGAGGGGATGAGAGAATTCTTGGGGATGGAAATTTTGTAGAGAAAGCACTCCAGGTAGCTCAAGAAAATTTGAGCAGAAAAACGAGCCACAAAGCTGCGGGATGGACTTTGGATATTCTTTCTAAGAATGTTGCCGAATTATTTCGGTTAGAACCCGGGGATCTTAAAAACGGGAAAAGATATACCGTTCTCAGTAGGGCAAGATCGATCTTCTGCCGGTGGGCAACATTTGAACTTGGATATAAATTAACTGAAGTTGCTGATTATTTGAACGTGACAAAAGAGGCTGTTTTTTACGGATCAAGGAAAGGGGAGGAAATAATCCAAAAAAATCATATTAAGTTTCCTGAAGTTATTTAACTATTTAACACCGTCCCCTAAAATATGCCGATTATTGAAAATATAGAGTCATTGGTCGCGGCGCTTATCTTCGCCGCGATCTTCTACTTCGGGGGCGCGCTGCGCCTTCCCGAGCGGGGGCATCACCGGCGGCTGCTCTCCTTCGGCGCCGGGGTCTCGGTCGCCTATGTCTTTGTCCACCTCCTCCCGGACCTGGAGACGGCCCGGGTTGTCTTCGTCCAATCGACATCCCAGATATCCCTGCCTTTCCGTGATCTAAGTGTGAACCTGGCCACCATGATCGGGTTCCTGGCTTTTTACGCTCTGGAGAACATGGTGATCTGGGCGAAAAATACCGCCGGGAATAAGAAAGGCGCGGGCAGGGCGGGAGGACCGGTCTTGTGGCTCCACATCGTCGGGGTCGCCGTCAGTGTCTGGTTGATCAGTTATCTGCGGATCCGCAATATCGATGAGGGAACCGTCCCCCTGGCTCTCTACACAGCTGCTATGGGGCTCCATTTCCTGGCGATGGACTATGCCCTCAGCCGTGAACACGGCAAACTCTACGAACGGGTGGGTAGGAAAGTACTGGCGGCCGCTTCTCTCCTCGGCTGGATGATCGGGAACGTAGCCGAGCTACCGCAACCGGGAGTGGTGGTTCTCTTTGGTTTCGTGGCTGGCGCGGTGATGATGAACAGTATGATCATGGAACTCCCCCGGGAAAAGGAGGGAAAACTCGGCTCCTTCCTCCTGGGTGGTCTCATCTACACCGCCCTGATTTTCATGCTCCGGTAAAAGTGTGGGATAGTTACGATATTCGTAACTATTCTGCATGTAGTATTCTTTTTATATTCTTTCTATTGCGCCAACTTAACATATATGTTAAGTTTCTGCCATGAAATGGGAAGATTTTATTCAAATTGCCGGAAAGCACCCGGTTGTCGAGACGAAGATTTTTTTAACCGGATTTTTGCGGCCTTCCTCACTCCAGGTACATATCGGGCGGTGGGAGAAGTCGGGGAAGCTTATCAAGGTGAAACGCGGTGTATACCTGTTAGCTAATCCCTACCGTAAAATTGAACTCTGGGAACCGTACCTGGCCTCATTGCTGAAGAGGCCTTCTTATCTCAGCCTGGAAAAGGCGCTGGAATTTCATGGGTGCATCCCGGAGGGGGTACCGGTTTATACTTCAGTCACAACGAAACGCCAGGCAACATACTCATCTTCGGCGGGAACATTCTCCTACCGGCATATCGATCCTTCCCTCTTCTGGGGATATGACGGCCATACGTTGCGTGATCAAACCTCATTGATCGCTTCTCCCGAAAAGGCTCTGCTCGACCTTATTTATCTCTATCGGCGAAAACTCCCTTACGGATATATCCGGGAACTCCGCCTGCAAAATATTGAAAAATTCGATCTCGACCGCCTCCTCGAATATGCCGGGCGGTTTGAAAAGCCAAGGATCATCAAAGCGGCTGATTCTATCCGAAAACACCTGGAAGAAGTCGCCGCCGCGGAGAAAGAGTTATGAAAGACTATGCTTTACAATTAGTATCTTCCAGGATCGGGCATGAAGAAAAATTAAACTGCCTGCGGGAATATCTTCAGGCCTATATCTTGCGTATTCTCTTTGATGATGGTTTTTTCGATTACTCCGCCTTCGTCGGGGGTACCGCCCTGCGTTTTCTATATCGGATTCCCCGATTTTCGGAGGATCTGGATTTCTCCGTGACCGGGAAGAGGTTATACCCGTTGGAACCAGGGATGTTGAGGCTGAAGCGGGAGCTGAATATCTCCGGTTACAATGTCACGATCAAATATAATGATAGTAAGACAGTCCAGTACGCGATGATTGGTTTTGTCGGTATTATGTTCGAAGCGGGGATTTCGCCTCATCGCAATCAAAAATTATCAATCAAGATCGATATTGACACTCGGCCTCCCGAAGGAGCAGTCCCCATCACTCATATCAATGATATTTTCTTTCCTATGGCTTATGTTACCTATGATCTGCCATCCTTATTTGCCGGGAAACTTCACGCTCTTCTATGCAGGAGCTATATGAAGGGCCGCGATTTTTTTGATCTGGGATGGTATCTCTCCCGGTGGCCTGATCTGGCACCGAATATATTTCTTCTTCACAACGCGCTTCGGCAGACCGGATGGAAAGAATCTTTTCCTACGGAAGATAATTGGAGAATTCGACTTTATCAGGTAGTAGAGTCAGCGGACTGGGACCTGGTGAGAAAGGATGTGACACCATTTCTGGTGCGCCCCGCCGATCTGAATATTTTTACCCGGGAGAACGTGCTCCAGCTTCTCTCTTCCGGTGAATAATCCCTGATTCTGTGGCCAAGGCTGTTGATCCTGCCCCTGTCATCCGCGGTAAGCAACCGCGGAAATATCCCTGACTTCTTTCTGTCGCCAGAGCAGGGCGCGATAGAGGCGACACTGGCGCATCAGTTCCCGCTCCGGGCGCTGCCAGCGATAGGGAAAACTTCGGCAGGCGGGGGGGCGTAGCGGATAGATGCTACAGGTGTCTTCAATCAGGAAAGGGCAGCGGCCGTCGGCGGTCTCGACTGCCTTGAGGTGATGCCGGTCATCAGCCAAATCGAAGTAGAGTTCGGCACACTCACGCTCATCCAGATTGAGCAAGGCCGCGATCGGCGCCAGGGTGTGGGGGGAGAAGACAACATCACCCGACCACCGACAGCAGGCGCTGCAACCGCTGCAAAACCGGTCGTCATCCGGTTCAGGCTCAAACCGGGTTATGGGAATTGTTTTCATTTGAGAAACTTAAATAAACCGCAAAAATAGCAGGGCAAATAATTACACCGCAGAGAACGCAGAGAAAGACAAAAACCAACTGCCCTACATAATTAATTGGGTTATAGCTTTCTCATCCTATTGATATGAATAGTTTTTTATCTTCCTCTGTTTTTTCTCTGCGTCTCTGCGGTAAACATAGTTGCGAATTTATGTTCTAGGATTTGCCCCTAGAATGAAATCGAGGGTTTTTTCGGCGAGGAGGAAGGCGCTGAGACGCTGAAGGCTTCCTTTCTCTTCCAGATCGGCCCGGAGTTGGGCGGGGGTAAGGTGGTGCTCTCCGGCCATGGATTTGATCCGGGAGTCGAGGTCATTATCATCCACCTCTATCCCCTCAAGCTCGGCGATCTTTCTCAGCATGATCATGAGACGGACCCGCTCTTTCGCGTTCTTCTCCGCTTCTTCCCCCTCTTCTTCCTCCGCCTGGGCCAATTCCAGTTCAACCAGGGAACGAGGTGGTTCAAATGGTGTCTTCTCCAGGAGGAAAGCTGAGATCTCGTCCTTCGGGCCGGTCTCATCACCCTGGTCTTTCGTAAGCGGGATCTTCCTATAATCGGGAAGCTCGAAGTCGGGCATAGCATCCACCACCACGGAAAAACTCGCGCCCGTTTTCCTGTCGATCGATATCTCGGAGAACTCGATCACCGCCGCCAGTTTCAGTCCGCGCTCTTTCGCCGCGACCCGGCAGAGGCGCTCCACTATCCGGTCCTCCGCCTCCCTGACAATCTCCGTTTCATAGCGCCGTTCGACCAGCTTCAGGGGGGCTTTGCCCGGCCGGAAGCCCGGTACCCGGCTAGTTTTAGCGAACTCTTCCGTGACATCTTCCAGGTCCAGTGCTATCTCCTCCGCTTCCGCGGAGATCTCCATCCGTCGCCGACATAGATCAATATCTTCAATCTCGATCTTCATTCTCACACCTCTTTTTTAGGTATTCAATTATATTTAATTGGCTATAGAGAAATAAGCAGGAACTTCGGCCTATGGCGCAACTTCGTAGCGGCAGCCTTCAGGCTGCCACTAGTGGCGACCCTAAGGTCGCCGCTACGAGTATTATTAAAATTCCGAAGCAGTGAAGTATCATTAACCGGATAAGCTTACATTGAACTATCTGCAGATACAAACTATTTAATCTGGAGTGGACAGATCCTGACGATCGGACAGATCTGTCCGCTCAAATCTATTTTATGTTGAAAGTTGATCTTTTATCATTCACAATAAATAGAATATGAAGAATTTCGGATTTTTTACTCTATGGTGCACCATCCTGTTTCTTGCGGCGACATTTTTAGTGAATGAGCCGTTTGCCGGCGCCGCAGAAAAGCAGCAGCGGATTACGCTCCGCGACGCGGCCCGGCAAATGGGGGCGGACCGGATCGGGGAATATATTCCTGCGGATCTCCTCGATAATTTCGCCCTCCCCACCGGGGATGAGTGGCAGCGCTTCTGGACCAGTGTTCAGAGCGCCCTCCATTCAGGTAACCTTGATGAGATGGCCTGGATGCTCCCCGAAGCAAAACAAGCTCTTCTGGTCCTTGACAATATCAAAGGAGGAAAGCCTTATGCCGACTGGCTCCGGCAGAGACTTGACTACTTCGAGGTGGCCGATTATGTGACCAGGAAGATCCCGGCTCAGCCGCCTACCATCCATCCCCGGACCATGCCGGTCCAGCAGCGTCCGGCTATTGTTCCCCGTCATTCTCCGCCTCCGGCAAAAATACCCGCGAAGGTCTCCAGGAGACGGACGGCGACAGTGAGCAGCCTGGACCTCTGGAAAAAGAAACTCAAGGGTCGGCCAGCGCCCGCCCGGGCCGCCGGACTGGTTCCCGGTCTAAAGAAGATCTTCCGGGCCGAAGGGATACCACCCGAACTTGTCTGGCAGGCCGAGGTCGAGTCTTCCTTCAACCCCGAGGCGCGCAGTCCCGTCGGGGCCCGCGGCCTTTACCAGTTCATGCCCGCCACCGGACGGAGTTTCGGCCTGGAGAAAGGACCTCCTGATGACCGGCTTAACCCATCGAAGAGTGCCCGGGCCGCGGCCCGGTACCTGAAAAAACTTTACCGCCGGTTTGATTCCTGGCCGCTGGCCCTGGCCGCCTATAACGCCGGCCAGGGGCGGGTGGGAAGAAGGCTAAAAAAATACCGGGTGACAACTTTCTCCGCTCTTTCCCCCCATCTCCCGGCGGAGACTCGGATGTATGTCCCCAAGGTTTTGGCCACGGTTTACCACCGCGAAGGGGTTGAACCGGAAGACCTCCCCGCACCTACCGATATTTAGTCTGTGACGTCCTATCTCCAGATTATTCATTGTGTCATCGGAATTATTCGCTTATGAATAGTTGGAATAAAGTTAATCTGGGCCGCCAACCGAAATACTTCGGGTCTTTAGTGCCGACTGAAGGCACTTCACTTGCCCGAACAAAGTGAGGGCTAAGTTTTTATGAGCATCTTATACCGAGGACATATCTTCCACCTGACCGGGACCCCCGGGGCGGAAGAAGCGGCCGAGGCGCTGGTAGAGATTCCGGACGGGGCCATCCAGGTTGATGATGACGGGATAATAGAGTGGTCCGGAGCGTACACAGACCGTCCCACGCCAACCGGCGGACCTATTGAGGTGGTTGATTATCACGACTGCTTTATTCTTCCCGGATTCATTGATACCCATATTCATTTCGCCCAGCTTAACTCAATCGACGCTTACGGAGGAGGGCAGCTTCTGGAATGGCTGACCAGGTGTATCTTTCCCGCGGAAGCGCTTATGGCCGATCAGGAATTTGCCTGGTCCGGCGCCCGGGCGTTCTGTGATCGCCTGGTCTCGGTCGGGACCACCACCTCCCTGGTCTTCGGGTCTCAATTCCCGGCAGCACAGGACGCACTCTTTAATGAATACCGGCGGAGGGGGTTACGGGGTGTAATCGGCCGAACCATCCAGACCCGTGGGCCGGATGCGGCTCAACCGTTGATTACCAGCGAAAAAGAGGCGATCAGACTCACCCGGGATGAGATTGAAAAATGGCACCCGAAGACCGAAAAAGAGTTGGCGAACAGTCTGCTGGCGGTAGCTATCATCCCCCGCTTCTCTCTCTCGGTAACAACCGAGACCCTGGAAGCCCTGGGTAAATTATATAGCCGTTACCGGGATCGGGGTGTCTATTTCTCTACCCATCTCAATGAAAACAACCGGCCCGGAGATGGAGAGATCGCCGATGTCTTAAATGGATACCAGGTGGAGGCCTACCTTGATACTTATGATGGTCGATTCCTGCCCGGTGGGAAGGAGGGGGGAAAAAGCCTGCTCGGGCATCGAAGTATCTTCGCCCACGGAGTCCACTGCGCCGACAGGGAACTCTCTCGCCTGGCCGAGACCGGAAGTTCAATCTCCCACTGCCCGATCAGCCAGCAGTTCCTGGGGAGCGGGACGATGCCCTGGCGCCGGACGATCGGCGCCGGTGTGACTGTAGCGGCCGGGACGGATTTCGCGGCTGGGGACTCCTGGTTTATGCTCGATGTTATTAACGCCTCCTATAAAGTCCACATTAGCGAACCGGGTGAAGGGGAAATTTCTCTCCATCCCGCTCAGCTCCTCCACCTGGTTACGGTGGGAGGCGCACGGGCGCTTGACCTGGAGGACCGGATCGGCAATTTTGATCCCGGGCGGGAGGCCGATATGGTTATCATCGACCCGTCTAAATGGGATCCGCTGGCTTACGCTCTCGAGTGGGGGCTCCGAGCGGATGATCCGATCAAGCGGAAGCACGCCCGGCTCTTCAAAGTGCTGATGGGAGCGAAAGAGGCTGTGGTTACCGGGACCTATGTGAGAGGGGAAAAATTGAGCTGACCCGGATTACTCGAGAAAAGGTTATCAGTGATCAATAAGAGATTGGCCTGTTCCCATGGTTATTTTACCGTCTACAGATAACCGAGCGATTTCAGGGTTTTGATGTATTTAGGCTTAATACCTGTCTGATAGCTGAAGTTGGATTCTGAGAGGAGCCGGCTGTAGTATCGCTGGAGGGCCGCTCTCATCCGCTCTTTTTCCCGGGAAGAATCATCGACCAGGTTTATGGACTCGAAAGGGTCATCAGC
>Ga0208771_1000374_pt1 | contig 27407 bp, 20 predicted proteins | sample AntAceMetag02UKX_FD_184775 | JGI IMG/M metagenome (GOLD analysis project Ga0208771, IMG submission 184775) | Saline lake microbial communities from Ace Lake, Antarctica - Antarctic Ace Lake Metagenome 02UKX (SPAdes) (version 2) | ecosystem: Environmental > Aquatic > Non-marine Saline and... | reverse complement strand
TTATTAATATTTAAAATGAATTTTTTAAAATGACTAAAATGCAAAAATGTCCCATTGTTGCAACCTGAAATGTTTCGATAAATTAAGATTTAAACTTTTAAAAAACTGAATAAATCAACAGAATCATACATGCGGTTATCTTTTAGTACGGAACTGACATGAATTCCGCCCTTATGTGCAAAGGCTGAATTTCCAACATAAGCGGCTCGCGTATTGGGGACAAGGTTCATTATCTCGTAAACAAAATGGGAAAGTGAGTGCAGGTTTTGGAGATTAATTTGCTGACTGGTTTTTTTCTTCATTTTAAAAATTAAATTTGGAAGGACAGAACAAAGATTGGCATTGCCGCATCTTTCTCCAACCCCGTTTATTGTTCCCTGAACATGAGTCGTTCCTTCTTCAATGGCAACCAAAGTATTTGCAACCGCGACTTCACCATCATTGTGAGTATGAATGCCCAACGGTGTTTTGATGACCTGCTTAACATCTCTAACGATTTTCCTTACGTCATCTGGCAATGAACCGCCGTTTGTATCGCAAAGAACAATTACATCTGCGCCTGCCTTTTCTGCTGCTTGAAGCATCTTCAAAGCAAATTGTGCATCGTTTTTATAACCATCAAAAAAATGCTCTGCATCAAAAATAACCTTTCTGCCTTTTTCTTTGAGAAACAAAACAGATTCGTAAATCAAATCTTCATTCTGTGCATATGTCAATCCCAAACTGACTTCCGAATGAAAACGCCAGGTTTTTCCGAATATTGAAATCACAGGTGTTTCTGCGGCTATCAATAAATTGAGGTTATTATCAGTTTGCACTTTATCTGGATACCTGGCAGTTGAACCAAAGGCGCATATTTTTGCATTTTGAAGGTTTAATTTTTTAACACGTTCAAAATATTCTTTATCCTTTGGATTGCTTCCAGGCCAGCCGCCTTCAATGACATCAATTCCAAATTCGTCCAGTCGTTGTGTAATGGTCAATTTATCATGAATGGAGATACTTATTTTTTCTCCCTGGGTACCATCGCGAAGTGTAGTGTCGAATATTTCAATAAGATTGTTTTCTTTCATTTACTAATTCCTAACCTGGGCTAGCCAGAACCAAACAAAAAAGAGTCTCACGCGAAGTCGCAAAGGGATTGCAAAGTATTTCCCCTTTGCGTGAACTTCATGTCTCTGCGTCTTTACGTGAATCTTTATTGCACATTGCAAAAGAAATGAACTTTTTAGATACAAATTTCTTATTTTATTCAATCATCCCCGATTTACGCGCATAAGCAAACAACCCACCTGCATCAATAATTGGTAAAACATCCCCCAATGGATTTAATTTATATTCTTTTCCATCAGAAATATTAATTAGCGTATTGGTTTCAAAATCAATTTCTAACTCATCACCAGTACGAATTTTATCACTCAATTTTTCGACAGCTTCATAAGGTACAACAAAACCGCCATCCACAGAATTACGATAAAAAATCCTGGCATAAGATTCAGCAACAATAATTTTTACGCCTGCTTTCTGAAGCGCAAAAGGAGCATGTTCTCTCGATGAACCACAACCAAAATTAGAGCCGCCGATAATAATGCTGTATTCAGATTTATTGTTATCTCCTGAGCTAAAAGGTATATTTCCGTCAGGCAAACCAGCCCCTTTGGGTGGAGCGCCCGAAAGAGCAAACTGTCCATATTTTCTCGACTCTTCTTCATCACTCAAGCTATACACCAGATATTCGGCTGGTATTATTTGATCGGTATCTATATTGTCACCTAAAACGTATGCTTTTCCTTTTAGTATTTTATTCATAATTTTTCCTTGTGATTATTTTTTTTCATCGGAAATTACCATTTTGAATAATTTCATTTAGATTAAAAATTCTCTAGGATCGGTAATCATTCCTTTCACTGCCGAAGCCGCAACTGTCAAAGGCGAAGCAAGATAAACCCCTGATTTTTTACTACCCATCCTGCCGGGAAAATTACGGTTGGTGGTCGAAATTACAACATCATTATCCACTGCTCTCCCAGTTGTATCAATCGGACCGCCCAGACAAGCTGCGCATGATGGTGGAGCAATTGTACAATTAGCTTCGGTGAAAATATCCATTAATTTTTTCCCTTTATATTTTTCTGTTTCCATTTGGGAAGCAATCTTTGGTGTTGCAGGAATAATAAATGTTGGGATTTTAACTTTTTCATCAAACATAATTTGAGCCGCTAATATAAAATCAGAAATTTTTCCGCCAGTACAGGAGCCAATATAGCATTTTGTGATTTTAGCTCCCTGAACATTTCGCACTGTGTCAGTATTATCAGGGCTGTGGGGCTTTGCTACCAGTGGTTCCAATTCTTTTACTTTAAAGATATATTGCGTCCAGTATTTTGCGTCATCATCGCTGCGGAATTCTTCATATTCAACATCACTAATATTTTCAAGAAATGTTTTCGTCTTTTCATCTGCTGCAATAATTCCATTCATTGCGCCGACTTCAATCGCCATATTTGTTAGCGTCATTCGCTCGTACATTTCCAGAGAGGCAATTGCTTCACCAGTAAATTCCAAAGCACAGTAACTAGCTCCATCGGTGGTTAAGTCACCAAGAATTTGTAGAATTAAATCTTTTGCTGTAAGATAAACAGGCAACTCTCCTTCAAATATAAACTTCATTGATTCAGGCACCTTCTCCCAAATTTTTCCTGTACCCAAAATGAATGCTGCGTCTGTGTTTCCAACGCCAGTTGAAAATAAGCCAAAAGCGCCTGAAGTACAGGTGTGAGAATCAGTTCCGAACAAAACTGTACCCGGAATATTAAATCCTGCTTCAGCCAGCGCCACATGACAAACACCTTTGTACTTTTCTGTGCCCACATCATAATAATGCGGTAAATTTTGCTCTCTGGCAAATTCACGTAAAATATCAACATTACGCTTGGCATGTTCATCTTTAGTGAAAATATAGTGGTCAGGAAAAATCACCACTTTATTTTTATCCCAAATTTTTGCTTTTTTCCCGAATTCATCCATCCAAATCTGAATTGTTGGCGGACCACAAACATCATGAGTCATTAGTAAATCAACATTCAGCCAAATATTTTCACCAGATACAACCGTTTCCTTTTTTGCAGATTTTGCCAATATTTTTTCAGTGATTGTTTTTCCCATTACATACTCCCTTTAAATCGCTGCATATCTGAATTCTTCGTCATTAAGTTGTTGCTGCAAATCAATCTTATCCATCTCATATTGATTGATCGCCTGCAAATAAGCTTTGGCGCTGGCTTCAATGATGTCGGTGCTGACGCCTCTGCCGTTATACGATCTGCCATCATTTCTAATTCTCACTGAAACTTCACCCATCGCTTTTCTCCCGGAAGTAACCGACCTGACCTGGTAAGATTCAATATTAAATTTATTTTTTAGCGCCCTGTCAATTGCATTAAAAACCGCATCAACGGGTCCATCACCAGTGGCAGATTCTTGAGCTACAGTTCCGTTTGTTCTGATTTGTACTGTCGCGGTTGGGATTGCCCGGGTTCCACCGTTTACCTGTAGATATTCCAGACTATAACGTTCTTTTTCTTTATGCACTTCGTCACCCATTAAAATCCTTAAATCATCATCATACACTTCTTTCTTTTTATCTGCAAGGTCACTAAAAAGTTGGTAAATTTTATCCAATTTTTTTTCAGTTAATGTGTAACCTAATTCTAATAATCGAAGTTTTAATCCATGCCTGCCTGAATGTCTTCCCAATACAATTTTTGTTTCAGAAACACCAACAGTTTTTGGAGTCATAATTTCGTAAGTATTTCTGTCTTTTATCATCCCGTCCTGATGAATGCCAGATTCATGGGCAAAGGCATTTTCTCCCACGACAGCCTTATTTGGCTGAACAATAATTCCTGTAAAACCGGAAACCATTTTGCTTGAATTATAAATTTCTTTACTGTTTATATCGGTATAATAACCGAGATGTTTTTTCCGAACATTTAAAATCATAACAATTTCTTCAAGCGAAGCATTGCCTGCCCGTTCACCGATTCCATTAATCGTGCATTCAACCTGTCGCGCACCTGCCTGAACCGCTGATAAAGAATTTGCCACTGCCAGTCCCAGATCATTATGACAATGAACACTAATTACGGCTTTATCGATATTTTTAACCCGTTTCTTCAATTCAGCAATCATGCCACCGAACTCGGCAGGTAATGTGTATCCTGTTGTGTCCGGAATATTAACTGTAGTAGCTCCCGCTTCAATTGCTGCCTCAATGACTTCAGCCAGATACGAGATATCAGTTCTGCCTGAATCTTCTGCCGAAAACTCGATATCATCGCACAAGGTTTTGGCATATTGCACGGCATCATAAGACATTTTCAACACAGTCTTTCTCTTTTTCTCCAGAGTTTTTCCGTATTTATTATCCGCAAATTTTCCAAGAATATGATAATCAGAAGTACTCGAAAAAGTGTGAATTCGCTTTCTATTTGCATTTTTAAGCGCCTCACACGCAGCTTTAATATCTTCTTCCTTTGCTCTTGCCAGTGCCGCAATTGTTAAATCAATTTCTCCAGCAATTCTTTTAACAGCTTCAAACTGTGTCGGAGAAGATACTGGAAATCCCGCTTCAATAACATCGACATTTAACTTTTCCAATTGGCGGGCTATTTCCACTTTTTCGTAAACATTTAAAGAAGCACCGGGTGATTGTTCCCCATCCCGCAGCGTCGTATCAAAGATAATAATTTTTTCTTTCATTTTTCTGTTCCTTACTTTAGTTTTAATAATTGAGTCTGCTCTAACAACCAGGAATTTTATAAGTTATGAAGCTATGAAGATTCTACAAATAATAACTTCAATAAAATCAATTAGTGTTAATTTATGAAATTCCTGGTTTTTACTTTTTTAGAATGGACTTATAGTTAAAAATTATTCCAAATTATCCAATATTTTTTTAGTCATTTCCGTTGTTGAAACAAGAGTTGTACCCTCTGAAAAAATATCTTCCGTTCGGTATCCCTGTTGCAATGTTTTCTCAATCGCATTTTCAATTTTATTCGATGCATCAGTCATCCGGAAAGAATGCTCAAACATCATTGCTACTGAAGCAATCATGGCAATGGGATTCGCTTTATTTTGTCCAGCAATATCCGGCGCGCTTCCGTGTACCGGTTCAAACAAAGCGTATTTCTCGCCAATACTTGCCGATGGCAGCATACCCAAACTACCGGTAATCATCCCGGCAATGTCGCTTAAAATATCACCAAATAAATTGGACGTTAAAATAACATCAAACTGTTTTGGATCGCGAACAATTTGCATGGCTGCATTATCAACGTACATATTTTGCAGTGCAATGTCAGGATAATCTTTATGAACATCGTGGACAACCTGTCGCCAAAATTGGGAACATTCCAAAACATTAGCTTTATCAACTGACATTACCTGTTTTTTTCTTTTTTTTGCTGTTTCAAATGCCAACCTGGTAATTCTTTCAACTTCATGTCTGGAATATTTCATTGTGTTCCAGCCACTATTTTCATCCAACCCGCGAGGCTGCCCGAAATAAATTCCACCTGTCAATTCCCTGAACACTACAAAATTAATCCCTGCCAAAACTTCTTTTTTTAATGAAGAGCCATCCAAAAGAGCATCACAAATTTTTGCCGGTCGAATATTTGCAAATAATCCAAGTGACTCTCTTATTTTCAATAAACCTGCTTCAGGTTTCAAATGGTGTTCCAGCGATTCCCATTTGTATCCGCCGACAGCGCCGAGTAAAACCGCATCTGATTCATAACAAGCCTGCAAAGTTTGTTCTGTTAACGGTATTCCATATTTATCAATCGAAGCGCCGCCGAATAATTCTTCATTTAATTGCAGTTCAACATTGAACTTTTTTTCAACAAATCTGAGAACTTTTACTGCTGATTCCATTATTTCAGTACCGATGCCGTCTCCGGGTAGTAGCGTAATTTTAAATTTCATCCGTTCTCCTCTTATACTCTTACATCAATACATTAAAAATATTCTTCCATATTTAATTTCCAATCAGCCAACTGGCTGAAAGAACCCAACGGATTTTGTTAGTTGATTTTCCCCATAACGTATCTATTGAAAGTAAAATCAGTTGAAGGAATATTCTTAATTCCGTTGAAAAAAATTACCCCGTCGGTTAAAATTATTTCTTTCCAAATTTTAGAAGCTATCTAATTTGACAAAATAATAAAAAAATTATTGTTTTTAGGTAACAATACTATTATCAGTTAAATCTTCGTTTTTTATGCAAATTTTTGGAGTGAATTGACTATGTCAATTCATGCATCGACACAGTCGATGCACTCCAAATTTGCGGCTTTGCCGCCCCGGGAATATCTTTTGGATTTTGTACATTGATTTTTGTGATTTATTTGTTATTTGCGATTCAATTTCATTAAGTTAAGGGATTTTCCTCTGTCATTCCCGCAATATTTTAAGCGGGAATCCAGTTTTACTAAGGTTTTAGATGCCCGATAAAAGCATTCGGGCATGACAATTTTTGCTTAAATTAATGACATTGATTTGTGATTTGATATTTGGAATTTATAAAATCATTTGGAAATGCTACATCATTATTCTTTATTCTGCTCCAAAATCCAGGACATCATTTTACGTAATTCAGCGCCAACTTTTTCAATTTTATGTTCCCGATTCTCCTGTCGTAGCTTTTCCATTTCTGGTTGACCATTTGCATATTCAGTGAGCCACTCTTTAGCAAACTGACCGCTTTGTACTTCCTGCAAAATTTTTCGCATTTCTTTTTTTGTTTCTTCGGTAATAAGTCGGGGACCACGCGTCATTCCGCCATATTCAGCAGTGTCGCTCACAGAATAATTCATCCTTGATAAGCCGCCTTCGTAGTAAAGATCAACAATTAATTTCATTTCGTGCATACATTCAAAATATGCCAATTCCGGTGGATAACCAGCTTCAACTAAAACTTCAAAACCAGCTTTGATAAGTTCTGCTGAGCCACCGCATAAAACAGCCTGCTCTCCAAAAAGGTCAGTTTCGGTTTCATCTTTGAAGTTTGTCTCTATTACTCCAGCTTTAGTACCACCAATACCTTTTGCCCAGGCAAGCGCCAATTCTTTGGTATTGCCGGATGGATCTTGATCAACGGCAATCAAACAAGGCACACCTGTTCCGTTTACAAAGGTTCTTCTCACCAAATGCCCCGGACTTTTTGGTGCGATCATCATCACATTAATATTTTCCAGCGGCGCTATTTGTTTGAAGTGAATATTGAATCCGTGCGCAAATGCCAAAGTATCACCTGCTATCAAATTCGTTTTAATTGATTCTTCATACACCGCTTTCTGGTTTTGATCCGGTAAAAGCACCATCACAACATTAGCCCATTTTACAGCTTCAGCTACTGTTTTTACAGTCAATCCATCATTTTCAGCCTTCTGCCACGAGGCGCTGGATTTTCTCAATCCGACACAAACATTCATACCGCTTTCTTTTAAATTAAGCGCGTGGGCATGTCCCTGGCTGCCGTATCCCAAAACTGCTAAATTTTTATCTTTCAACAAATTAAGATCAGCATCGTTTTCGTAATAAACTTTCATTTCTAAATTCCTTTCAGTTAGTTTGCAGGTATTCTTTTTTAGGCGCTTTTGTCTGCTCGCCGCGTTTTAGAGCTACTTTTCCTGATCTTGCCATTTCCTTTATTCCAAATGGCGATAACACATTAACTATTGCCTCAATTTTTGCTGGTGGACCGGTAACTTCCAGCGTAATAGTTCTATTGTTAATGTCAACAACTTTCCCCCTAAAAATATCGCCAATATTTTTAATTTCTTCAAGCGACCGATTTTTATAATTTACTGTTATCAAAGCTAATTCGCGCTCAACTCGTTCTGTTTTTGTCAGGTCAACAACTTTTATCGTATCCACCAATCGGCTCAACTGTTTTTCTGCCTGTTCCATAACTTTGTCGTCACCAGAAATAACAATTGTCATACGAGAGATGTCCCGTATTTCGGTCTCACCTATTGAAATACTGTGGAGATTAAAACCTTTCGCAGAAAATAAAGTTGCTACTCGATCAAATGCTCCAAAAGTATTTTCAAGTAATAATGAAAAAGTATGTTTCATAACTATGCCACCTTTAATATTTTTATTTGCACATCATCATGTCAGAAATAGAGGCGCCAGATGGTACCATTGGAAAAACATTATCCTCTGTTTCGACCTTAAATTCAATAAGAACTGGTCTGTTCGTAATTTTAAAAGCTTTATTTAAAAGATTATCAACTTCATCAGGATTATCGGTTGCAAAACTGGTCACCCCGATGGCTTCAGCAATCTTTACAAAATCAGGATTACTGGACGATAAATCAGTAGAGCTGTATTTTTCGCCATGAAATAACTCCTGCCACTGCCTTACCATCCCCAGGGTACTGTTATTCAGGATAAAAAATTTTATCGGGCACTTATAAGCGACTGCTGTGATCAATTCCTGCATGTTCATCTGAAAACCACCGTCGCCGCTGATTGAGATTATTGGACGATCTTTAACCCCAAATGAAGCCCCGATTGCGGCTGGAACGGAAAATCCCATTGTTCCCAATCCGCCGCTGGTTAAATGGGAGCGCGGATTCTGGAATTTATAAAATTGTGCGCTCCACATTTGATGTTGTCCCACATCGGTAACGACAACTGCATTCCCTTTTGTTTTTTCTGAAATACGTTCAATGACAAATCCGCTCCTGAGTATTCCATCGCCATTTTTGTAATGTAATGGGCATTCCTGTTTCCACGCTTCAATTTTTCCAAGCCATCCATTACTATCTGGTTTTCCTCTCATTTCCGCCGCAAGTTCGGTGATAATTTTTTTAACGTCACCAACAATAGGTAGATCAACCAGAACATTTTTATCAATTGAAGCCGGATCAATATCAACATGAATTTTGTATGCCTCTGTGGCAAACGTATCCACCGTTCCGGTTACCCGATCATCAAACCTGGCGCCAAGCGCGACTAACACATCGCAATTGTTCACCGCATGATTAGCCCAATAATTGCCGTGCATTCCCAACATTCCAAGCGATAATTTTTCAGTTGCCGGAAATGCGCCCAGACCTTGAAGCGTCATTGTTACCGGTAAATTATTTTGTCTTGCAAATTTTCGCAGCTCTTCAGATGCCCCGGACATTACAACACCGCCACCAACATAGAGTACCGGTCTTTTTGCTTTTTGAATAATTGAGGCTGCTTTTTTAATCTGATTATGATGACCGGTATAATTCGGTTTATATCCTCGTAATTCAATTTTTTCCGGATACTCAAATTCAATTTCGGAATTGATAATGTTTTTTGGCAGGTCAACCAAAACAGGACCTGGTCTGCCTGTTGATGCCAGAAAAAATGCTTTGCAAATAGTAGGAGCTAATTCTTTGATATCTCTTACTAAAAAGTTATGTTTAGTAATTGGTCTGGTAATACCAACAATGTCAGCTTCTTGAAAGGCATCATTCCCAATCAAATTAGTCGGCACCTGCCCGGTAAATATGACTAATGGTGAAGAATCCATGTAAGCGTTGGCAATTCCGGTAACGGTATTCGTTGCTCCCGGCCCCGAGGTAACGAGCACAACTCCGACTTTACCTGTGGCTTTTGCATATCCCTCAGCCATGTGCGTCGCCCCCTGTTCGTGTTTTGGCAGAATATGAGTTAAAAAATCTATGTCATAAAGTTCCTCATATATTTTTAAAGTCGCTCCACCGGGAAAGCCGAATACGACTTCGACGTTTTCGCGTCTCAAACATTCAAAAAAAATCTCAGCTCCGTTGAGCTTCTTTTTTGGCTTATTCATAATAACTCCTTTTCCAATTAGATGTCAAAATTTGATATAATAATATAAATCATTAAACCAAACCGCCAACAGATAAAAATAACCCAACAGATGAAAAATATTAATTCAGTACTGACTGCTACTTTACTATTGACAGACATTCAATATATAAGATAAATCTTTGTAAATATAATCCAAATTTTTATCCATTGAAAATATCTGCTGGGTTGTTTCTATCAGTTGGAAATTTATCTTTTAAAAACTTCGGCTAATATTAAAATCTGGTTTTCAATACTGCCCCAGTACTTGCAGAAGTAACCATTTGCGCATAACGAGCAAGGTATCCTTTTTTTATTTTTAGATCAAATTGTGGTAATTCTTTCAGCCTTTCATCAATTTCTTTTCCTGATAATTCAACATTTAATTCTTTACCAGTAATATCAACTGAAATAATATCACCATTCTTTAACGCTGCGATTGGTCCTCCTTCTGCTGCTTCAGGAGAGACATGTCCAATACAAGCGCCCCTTGTTCCTCCAGAAAATCTTCCATCGGTTATTAAGGCGACACTCTCACCCAGACCCATTCCCATTATTGCGCTTGTCGGGGTTAGCATTTCCGGCATACCAGGTCCGCCTTTTGGACCCTCATGCCGAATAACGACAACCTCCCCTAATTGAACTTCGCTATTCATAATTCCAGTAACAGCTTCTTCCTGCGATTCGTAAATTCGAGCCGGTCCCTTATGCACTAACATTTTTGGATCAACCGCGCCCGTTTTCACAATTGCTCCGTCAGGCGCTAAATTGCCGAACATCACAGTTAATCCCCCTGTTTTTGAAAACGGATCACTAATCGAATGAATAACCTCTCTATTTTGATTTTGCGAATCTTTAATATTTTCACCCAAAGTTTTGCCTGTTACCGTCAAAGTTGATAAATCCAAAATGCCATCATTTGTTGACAATTCTTTTAGGATAGCCGATATTCCGCCGGCAGTGTCCACATCTTCAATATGAACCGATTTTGTAGCAGGACTGACTTTACAAAGATAAGGTGTTTTATTTGAAATTTTATTTATTTCATTCAAATCAAAATCTAATCCCGCTTCATTGGCGATTGCCAGCGAGTGAAGGATTGTATTTGTACTACCACCCATAGCCATGTCCAGAGCGAGTGCATTGCGGAAAGATTGTTGGGTTATTATATCTGAAGGTTTAATATTCTTTTCAACCAAATAGATTATTTGTTGAGCAGCTTCTTTAACCAATTCAATTCTTTTTTCATCAACAGCCAGAATTGTTCCATTTCCGGGCAGGGCTATTCCCAATGCCTCCATTAAACAATTCATCGAGTTGGCAGTAAACATTCCTGAGCAGGAACCACATGTTGGACAGCTTAAATTTTCCAACTCTTTTAACTGATCATCATCTATTTCATTTGCCTGGTATTGTCCAACTCCCTCAAAGACTGAAATCAAATCCAGTGGTTCACCTGTTGGAGATTTACCAGCCCTCATCGGTCCGCCGGAAACAAAAATTGTGGGGATATTCAATCGGACAGCAGCCATCAGCATACCGGGAATAATTTTATCGCAATTCGTGATACAGACCAATCCATCCAATCGATGAGCTTCAACCATGGTCTCGACACTATCAGCTATCAACTCCCTGCTTGCCAATGAATAGCGCATACCAATATGCCCCATGGCGATTCCATCACAAATTCCAATCGTATTAAATTCAAACGGAACACCGCCAGTTTCCCGGACAACTTGTTTAGCTATTTGCCCAAATTTGTTTAGATGGACATGTCCCGGTATTAAATCAGTGTAAGAATTGCAAATACCGATAAATGGTTTATTAAAATCATTATCATTTTTTATTATGCCAGTGGCTTTGAGCAAACTTCGATGGGGAGTCCGCTCAAATCCTTTTTTTACTAAATCTGATCTCATGTTGACCTCTTTTTCTTTGGTAAATGGTGATTTGTTATTGGTGATTGGTTGTCAAACAAAATTAAACCAGTTACCAATCACAAATCGCAAATCACCAAATGTCCTTCAGATAAAACAATCCTGTTGGGGGCAATCCCATGGCCAGATTTTTTAGTTGTTAAATTTTTTTTGTTAGATTAAAAATTTGATCTGGGATTGACTTCTGTGGTTAGCCTGCTATTATTATGCTTAGCAGGCTAATAAGAATAATCCCAATAATGAGGAGTAAACCTAAAGGTAGAGTTAAAATAGAAAGTAAAGACAGACCTCTCTCGCTACCAGTAAAAGTTACTGGCAAATTAAAAAAAGAATATTTTGATATTTCTGTCTTCATAAAAATGTTTTAGTTAAAATTTTATTTGTAATTATATTGGTGAGTATTATATACAATTTAATTATAAATGTCAAGTAAAAAATTCAAAAAAGTTCTGCAAATGGAAAAAAAATCCTTTTCTACATAATAATATTAGGGAATTTAAAAAAACTCACCCCTCAAAATCCCATAAACCGGCGTATCAAAATATTTTTCTCCTTTTTTAACATTCTGACGAAGGACTCCTTCCTTCTTCATCCCAGCTTTTTCCATTATTCTGCCAGATGGGGGATTATTCATAAAATGCATGGCATAGACTTTATTTAATTTTAAACTCACAAAACAATATTTCAAAACTGCCTGTACAGCTTCGGTGCAATAACCATTATTCCAATGAGGTTTTCCAATCCAATATCCGATTTCCGCTTTTTCAAATTTGGTGTTAATATTGGAGATTCCAATAGCGCCAATTAGATATTTTTCTGTTTTGTGTGTAATTGCGAAAACAATTTCAGTTCCTTCTTGAAAATTTTTCTCGTGAGTTCCGATCCATTCCTCTGCCATGCTGTTTTCGTAAGGATGTGGAATTGTCAATGTGGTTTCAGCGACAGCAAAATCACCGGCAAGACGTTGCACATCCTTTGCATCATCAAGTGAAAATGGTCTAATAATTAATCTTTTTGTTTCAAGTGTTGGTATTGCATTCATATTCTATTTGAACCTTAATTTATTTAGCGCAGCAAGTTGCAAGTGGCAGTAGCAGAAGCAGTAATAATCTCGCGTCCACTTTTACTGCTACTGCAACTGCCACTGCTACTCTTTGAATAATACTGATAAATTTATTTTAAAGCTTTTGAAAAAAAACGACAATTTAATTGACAATACTATAATTAGCATAATCGCGAAACCGAATCGCTGCATCATAAGCTGCTACAATATTTTCCGGGGGAACATTCGCCTGAACATTATGAACAGGACAAAAAACAAACCCGCCTCCTGGTGAAAAAATATTGATTCTGTTTTTAACCTGTTCAGCAATGGCTTCTGGATTTTCTTCGGGTAAAACAAATTGAGTATCAACGCCGCCGCCCCAGAAAATGAGTGAATCGCCGAATTCATCCTTTAGATTTTGTGGATCCATTTTCGCAGCAGAAGTTTGAACCGGGTTAAGAATCTCGACTCCTGCATCAATCAAGTCAGGAACTAAATCATAAATTGAGCCGCAACTATGCAAAAACAGGAACAGATTTGAATGTTGTTTTACATAAGAATAAATTTTCTTATGCCGGGGTTTAATTAGCGCTCGATACATATCCGGCGAAAGCTGGGTTGCATTCTGGGTTCCCAGGTCATCGCCCATCTGGATAATTTGAATATAATCACCAACCGCTTGAAGATAGCCCTCCAAATTTTTTAAATAGACCTCCACCATTTTATCCATCAAATCATGAACAAAAGGTTCATTCATTGCCAGGTCAATCATAAATTTATCCCAGCCGCGAAGTCCTTGCCCCAATTCCAAAATATTGCCTCCAAAGCCGCCCATTATGGCATAATCGGTTTCCTCATACAATCTTTTAGCCTGTAATTCAAGCGACTTCAATTCTTCATCAGAATAATAATGCCAGGGATAATTTTCTATTTCCTTTGCTGAATTAGCATTTTCCAGTGGTGGGTTACAGGGATCAAAATAAAGAACTCCTTCAGGCATGTGCGCCGTGATTCGCTCTCCTTCCATTAATACCCATTCATTATTTATTTTGACAGGATAAGATAATTTATGAATTTGCCCGCTAGAACCATCCGGCAATGTCCACTCTTTCCAATCGCTGCTATTTCTGCCAAAGGTATTTGCCAGATCAATCACATCAACCTGAAACCTATCCAGTATTTCCTGTTCTGGTTCTGCCAATTGCTGTCCAACATCATAGACACGAGTGTTCCCGCCTTTTATTTCCAAATATTTTTTCAATTCATTATAAGCAATCGCCATGATTCCGGTTGAGCGCATCGCTCCAAAATCAATGGGAACTTTGTCCGGTTGCTCATGTCTCAATGTTGTTAATACTCTCTCACGTGAGGTCATTCTTTTATTTCTCCAAATGATAAGTACCACGCACTTTCAAAGTACGTGGCACTTAATCTTTAACTATTTATCGACCGGAATTGCCTCATGCCTGGGCCACGGTCTGGGTTCTTCTTTGATTTCCTTCAGCAAAACTTCAATGGCTTTCTCCAATTGAGCATCGTATCCTTTTGATACTTCAACCGGGTCCAGATCAACAATAATGTCTGGAGTGACGCCTGTATTTTCAACAACCCACTTTCCTTTTGGATCATAAATGCGGTAATCCGGGCATGAAAGTCCGCCGCCATCAATCATTGATAAAAACATGGAAACGCCAACCAGTCCACCCCAGGTGCGTGTTCCAATTACCGGTCCCATTTTCTTCATTTGAAATTCCATGGGTAACATATCTCCGCCTGAACCAGCCTGTTTATTAGTAATACAAACCATATGCGCCCTGGTAATGACAGCCGGCGTAGTTTGATCATGGGAATAGCGGCGAGTCCAGTAAGCCAAAACTTTTTTATCAAGCCGTTGCAGGAAAATATCCGGATCAAGCCCACCGCCGTTAAAACGACCATCAATAATCAATCCTTTCTTGCGTGTCTGTGAATAAAAATATTTTGGAAATTCTTTTGCTGAACCAAGATAGGTATCCGGCAGGTGAATATAGCCAATTTGACCGTTGGATTTTTTATCCGCTAAAAATCGATTGTGTTCAACCCAATCCAGGTAACGCAAAGTATTTTCCCTGGACAGCGGTTTCACTGTATATTCCCTGGCGCCAATTTTTGTGGGCGTACTATTGACTAAAATAGTGGTCTGCTTTCTGGCTAAGTTTTGAAAGTAGCTATAAATGTTTTTATCTGTCGTTACTTCTACGCCGTTAACAGCCAACAAATAATCTCCTTCATTCACTTTAACACCAGGCTTGGTCAAAGGCGGATACATCTGGGAAGTCCAATCTGAAACAGAATAAATTTTTTTGAATTGATAACGGTTGCTTTTTTTATTTAGCTGCCAATCAACCCCCAGCAATCCGATATTAACCCGATCTGCTTTTCGCCGTATGTCGCCGCCAAAAACATAGGTATGCGAAGTATTCAGTTCGCCAATTAGTTCTCCAATAATATAACGAATATCCTGTCGGCAGGAAGCGAAAGGAATTAATTTACCATATTTTTTCTTCATTGCCTGCCAATTCAAACCGCCCATATTTTTATCATAGTAAAAATCCCTTTCCATGCGCCAGGCTTCATTGAAAATTTGTGTCCATTCTTTTACAGGATCCAACCAAATTTTCATATCGGAAAGATTCAATTTTTCACCTTTAGAATTCTTGGCGCTGGATTTGATAATTCCGACTGACTTTCCTTTTTTATAGACAACTGATGAACCATCGCTGGAAATTTTATATCCATCAATTCCTTTAATTACCGATTTTTCTTTTTGATCTTTATATGAAAACGAATAAAGATCCATTGCACCACGAGCGCGAAATTCAAAACGATTAAAATCTCCTTCATCCGTATTCATATAAAATAGTGATGATTTATTTACAGCAAGATTACGGTAATTCCCGCAGGAGAGTGGCAGCGCTTCTATTCTTTGCGTTATTCCTTCAAAATCAATAATTATGCTCTCATCATCATCTTTTTTTGATTTTTTATTTTTTTTCTTCTTTTCTGTTTTTACTTCATCACTCTTGAATTGCAACAGAGACGCTCCGTCCTTCTGCAAAGTAACATAATAAATTCCCGCTACCTTTTTATAAACCATCTCCCATTCAAAATCACAAAATGTGGGATTGAATAGGCGGTTGGAAATGAAGAACAGGTATTTTCCGTCTTTGGAGAATACCGGGTTAAAATCATTAAAAATGCCTTTGCTGATGCAGTGGGATTTTCCTGATTCTAAAAAATAAATATAGACTTGATAGACTAAGTCTTCATTCATTTTAGAGTATGCAATAAAACGGCTATCAGAGGACCAATTAAAATCATAAATTGGTTTCAGATCCAGGGAAACATCAACATTTTCAAAATGGGCTTTGTCAACTTCTGTTATTTTTTTTGTAACAACATCGAGATAGTAACATCGGAGAGTTTGATCAGCAAAGGCAATCTTTTTGCTGTCTGGCGACCAGCGAAGAGTGTGGCGATAGCCGTTTTTGTGCTTTGTTAAACGAACAGCTTCAGTGAGCCCTTTTGGATCAACAATGTAAATTTCGTACTCGCCGCTTTTATCTGAAAGATAAGCAATGCTTTTTCCATCTGGTGACCAGGCAGCATTTTTATCTCGTGATCCACAACCCTTTGTTAAATTTCGCGTCGCTCCATCTTTTTTAGGAACGGTGAAAACTTCTCCACGAGCAACAATCAGCGCACGATTTCCCGCTGGAGAGCAGTCATATCCAGTTATTAATTTATCAACTTTTTTCCAGAAGGGTCGAACTTCTGGCATATCTGCTCGTATCTCAACCGGTATTTTTTTTGCTTGTTGAGTTGTCACATCCAAAACCCAGAGAGTACCGCCAAGTTCATAAACGATCTTATTTCCACCTGCACTGGAACGGCGGACATCATAATTTTTATGAGTTGTGAGCTGTTCAATATTTTCAGTTTTGATTTCATAAGAATAAATATTCAACAAGCGGTCGCGATCTGAGCTGAAATAAATTTTGTTTCCAATCCACATTGGAATTCTGTCGGTGCCTTTGAATTTGGTTAGTTTACTGTCTTTCATTTTTTCAAAATCAAACAAATAAATATCCTGTGCTGTTCCGCCTTTATAACGTTTCCAGGTTCTGTTCTCCCGAGAAATTCTATTGTAGGCTATTTTTTTACCATCAGGAGAAAAACTACCCTGAACAGCTTCATGCATTATTAGTTCTTCCAAACCTGTTCCATCTGGAGAAATGAGAAAAAGACGCGCAAACCGGCTGAAGCTTTTTCGAGCGGAACTGAAAATAATTTTATTTTTCATTGGATGCCATCCTACCACAATATCTGCTCCAGGATGAAAAGTTACTCGAGTTATGTTACCACCGTACTGATCCATCACATAAACATCGCTGTTACCGTCATATTGACCTGTGAATGCGATCATTTTTCCATCGGGAGAGAATTTCGGAAAACTTTCCTCCCCATCGCTAATTGTAAGTCTTGTTGAAATTCCACCATCAGCAGAGACCTTCCAGATATCTGCTCCATGAACAAATACGACTGTATTACCGTGAATATCAGGGAAGCGCATTAATGGACTTTTGTTGGTGACTGGATTTGCCAATAAATTAGAAATGAAAAGAAAAAAAATTGCAGAAATAAAAATTGTCGCCGTAATTCTATGGCGGAACAAAAATTGATTTGAATTAAATTTTCTCATAAAGACTCCTTTTAAATTTTTAAATAAAAGTTTTTTAATTAATTTTCATCCTACGTTCAATATTTTATTTTGCAGAAGTGATTCCGAAATTAATTGATTCCTGAATAGTTGATCGAATTTAAGATCGAAATATTTATTAAATGGATTTTTAAAAGTATTGTCTGATTTAGAAATTTTTCTAATTAATTTTAGTAATATGCTCCTCATATTTTACCTGATTATTAAACTGGCCTCGAATCTAATTTTATCTTTCCTGCTATATCAGTAAAATAATAACAAATATTATCCTGATATAACATGAAAATATTATAAAAAAAAATATTTTTACATCAGCGATATTTATCCTGTGATCGTTTACAAAATAACTTTACTTGTAATAGTTCACCTCTATATCCACTTGACAATCAAAAAATTGATTTACGATCAAGTTGAAAATCCCGATTTATCGGGGGATTAACGATTTTTGATTTATGAAAGGATACAGTGTGGAAAATATAAATCATAAAATTAAGATACTTCTAAAATCGTAAATCGTTAATCTTTATTCTGAGATCAAAAGAAGGATTTGCCAGGTGGTGAACTATTACCTTTGCCTCTACCTTTACCTGCTATCCCTGCTGCCAACCCACAACCTGAACTTTTTTTCCCAGCGCCAATCACTATTCTCAAGCGGTATTGGTATTAATTTAGCGTCTTCAGCATTCACAATTTCAGTCGTCTCCTGCCAATTTTTTATTCCGCTTATCGCATCCAATTGATGCAGGTTGTGGAATCCAACACAATTGGCATATTTCAATGTTTTTTCTATTGATTCTCCCTTTAAAAATGCGGCTAAAAATCCGCCTATCGAAGAGTCTCCGGATCCGGTAGCGCTGGCGATTTTTTCGATGTAAAATGCTGGAGACCACAATTTGCGATTCGACCAATTTTTGAGATTTATCTTTACGTTTGATTCTGTATTAAAGTTTCTTGTCAGGTCATTTGTTTGCACATAAAATCCTCGCTGAGCAGCTTTTAAGGCAACAATCTTACTTCCCATCTGCAAACAGGTTGATGCCAAATGATAATATTCTTCAGGCTCAATTATATCAATCATATTGTTTGTTCCAGCGCTTGATTTCACTTTGAAATATTTTTTTGGATCAAGCATAAAAAAGGCTTCTTCAATGCTTGGCAGAAAAATATCTACAAAGGGAAGTATTTTCTCAAGAATTTTTCTCCAATCTATTTTCCCGGCAGCGCTGTTGGGATCAGGTAAAGTCATATCAAGCGAGGTAATAGCGCCAGATGATTTAGCCATTTTAATAATTCTTTCAAGTTCTTCGCCTTCATTTTCATAACTGGCAGCAATAAGAGGTGGATAACCAAAATGAAAAATCCTTGATTGAGCAATAATTTTTTCATCTAAATCAGCGCTGGTAAAAAAATTGTTTGCGCCTGGATCATGCAAGAAAATCCGGTCAATTTTAGGAGAAGCAATAGCTATCGTGTAAGAAGTTCTGTCGCCTTCACAAATTGATAAGCCAGAGATTTCCCCCTGTTCTTTTAGACGCTTGATAATTAATTCACCAAATTCATCGTTGCCAATACGCGCCATAAATGCAACATTTAAACCCATTTTTTTTAACGCAATCCCCGTATTAGAAACGGGTCCGCCAGTACTAATTTTTGCTGCATTTACTTTAATTAGCTTACCAGGTTTAAACAGTTCGCTGACCTCTGTAATACCTGTTTCTGGTATTTCCGGTATGATATCCAGACAGATATGTCCGGCTACGGTTACATCGTATTTTTTTTGTCGAGTAGACATAATATGATTTCTCCATATTGAAATTAATATTTAACAATACATGTGAGAAACTTCAATGCCCCTCACAGAACCGGACTTGTGGATTTCCCACATCCGGCTCTTCAGTCTAACTCACCTTACAGCTGACACGTAAAAGCTATGCACTATTTTAGGTTTCGGGAGCGGATAATGCTTTAGATATTCTGTAAATTTATCCCAATTCATTGTCCGTTTCTGACTGCGTCGGTTCAACCATTTTCGTACCATTCTGATTGTGGCTTTATAGAACCTTGCAATACCATCATAATTCTCACTAACTCCATAATACTGAAAATGTCCTCGTAGCTTTGCTTTCAGAATTTTCCACCATTCTTTGGTTTTAACCTGATTTCTTATCGCCTTTAGCCACGCATTCATTGCTTTGCATTTTGAAGCGTATTTCTTACGACTGGTTTTTCGTCCAATTTTAAAGTTGCCTTTTCTTGACTTGTCGCAATAGTGACTGAATCCCAGAAAATCGAACGTATTAGCACGGCGGTTCTGACGTTTGGCATTCTCTCGCTCAAATCGTCCGAAACTTATATTCCGGCTTTTCGTCGGGTGTAATTCCAATCCGTACTTGTTGAATCGGTTTCGCAACCCGCGTTCTATACGCTTCGCTTCATTTGCATAACGAACTACACAAATAAAATCATCTGCATATCTAACGATTTCACAGAACCCGACTACATGGCTTTTGACTATCGTTTCAAACCATGTATCCAATACATAATGCAGGAAGATATTAGCCAGTAAAGGACTTAGAATACTGCCTTGCGGCGTTCCGGTATCCGGTTTGACCAATACACCCTCATCGACATAGCCTGCTTTCAGAAATTTCTTTATCAAATTTAACAGTGTCGTGTCCTTTATCCTTATTTGGATAAACTCCAGGAGCTTTTTATGCGACACATTATCGAAAAATCCCTTTATGTCTGCTTCAACGATGTGGTTTATCGGCTGGAACATTATCAAATCATTTAGTTCTTTTAATGCTTGATGACAGTCCCGCTTTGGACGAAATCCATACGAACAGTTCAAAAAATCCTGCTCATAAATACTTTCAAGTATCCACGTGATTCCACGTTCTACTATCTTGTTCTCCAAGGCTGATATTCCGAGTGGGCGTTTTTCTGTCTCACTTTTCGGAATGTATACTCGTCTCGCTGCCATCGGCTTGTATTTCTTACGCTTCAACCTCGAGACTAACAGCTCCAGATTTTCATCCAATTTTGTACCGTATTCTTCCCAGCTTACCTTGTCAATCCCTACAGCCTTATTCCTGTTCAGGCTTTTGTAGCAATCCCGAAGATAGTCAACATTCAGTAGGTGAGCGAGGCTCGTAAACTGAAAGTCTCGGTCTCTGCGGGCATGACCGGATATGAGAGATAATTTCTGCCATGTTTCTCCTATATCAGTGTATGGCATGACAGACCTCATCCATCTGCGTTAAACTGCTGACCCCTTCGAGTGTCCATAAACTTCCAAACGCAACAGGCATTACCCTGCCTACGCCTCTACTATGAGTCAGTCCGACTACCGAAACGCCATACCGCTTCATCGCTTTTTCAGCTCCTTGGCAGCTTACTTTCGGATCGCTTCGGTTCTCCCAAGTTCCAATATAAACAGTTCGTTTGCCCGCCACGGACTCAGACCCCGGCACGTCAGAGACACGCTCACCTTTAGCGTGTGTCCTGATATTGGTTTCCAGGAAATGAAACCCTTGACCCAATGCAATAAGGATAATTTCGGGGCTCAATACCTTCACTTGCGTTGTGGCTGACAAACTGCCTTTCCCATGGCTTCGTATGATTCGTTGCCTCATCATACGCATGGCTCAGTTCCGTGCAGGTGGTTAGCCATTACACGTGCTGGATTGTCCAGCTTGCTTATATTAGCTTTGCTTGGCGCACTCATCTTGTTTTCCTTGTGTTCTTAACTTTATCATCGCTTAAACTGGACAAGCCAGAACTAAACGATAAAAGCTCACGCAAAGCCGCAGAGACGCAAAGAATATGCAAAAAGAAACTAAGTAAATAGCTTTGCGACTTCGCGCCTTTGCGTGATATATGTTTGTCGATTGTAATAGAAATAGATGCTTTAGAAAACTAAAGAAGAAATGCTATCTCCCTGAATCAAACGAAATCCTAAATTCACTCTTCTTCCGATATCATAGGCGCTCGAATCCATTAGTTCCCCTCCTATTTTGCCATCCGAGGGGATCCACAAAACATTATACCTGTCAAACAAATTCCGAACATCAATGTATGTCATAAGTGACAGTTTTCTGCTCAATTTCCAGGTTCTAAATATTTTCAAATCAACATAAGCCACTTCTCTCATACGGTCATTATTAGGTATCATCTCAACATTCTCATCCGGGACGTAACCAGTTCTCGAAGGATAATAAGTGTAAGGTCGTGGAGAATTCCAGCGACCGAGTAAATTCAATCCCATCTTTTCAGGAATTCCAATAAAAAGCTCGGAAACAATGGTGTGTCGTTGATCCCAACTCAAATAAAATTCTTCATTGGGAACATTAAATCCCCAGACAAAATAATTCAATCCCTGGTCTGTGCTGCCGCTGAGACATTTCCCATTCATGTAGGTGTAACTGATCTTCCCGGAAAAGTAACAATTATATTTTTTCTCCAACACCACTTCAAAACCATTAGAACTGCCGCCAGCTAAGTGCAAATACTGGGAAAAGCAGTCATCTTCTGCTTTACTGTCTGACGTTAAAAAAGTCTTTGTATCAATAAGTCCTGAAATGTCCTTATTAAAATAAGTTAGCGACAACATCCAATTTTCCATAAATGTTCGTTTGTAGCTGAGTTAGATCGCCCGGGTTTTTTCCGGTTTTAAATCCGGGTTTCCTTAAAGCTCTTTTACTCCTTTTTTCAGATCAACATTCAAACCTGTAAACATGTTATCAAACATTGGCACCTAGAAGAAAAAACCATAATTGATGAAAAAATAATCATTTTTTGTAATTGGAAAAGAAAATCGAATTCTGGGACTCCACTGCAATTTAATACTTGCATGCGCTCAGCTTTTAATTTCCTGTTCATATTCTTCTTCTCTTGTGGGAATCCACTCAACAAGCGGGCGTTGTGCCCGGGGATCGAGAAAATCATAACGCAGTCCAAAGTTCATCACAACAATGTCGTTGTCCACTTTGTTTTGAATGTAAAAAGCACCCTGGTACGGACTATAAAGATAATAGCTGTTAAAATTGAGCAGTTCAGCATCGAGCAATGATTTTCCCCAAAAAGACTTTTGCGGCTCATATTTTAAAAGATCATTTTCCAGGTTAAAATACTGAAACTCAAAGCCGGCTTTCAATTGAGAAATGGGATGATACTGGGCGGTAAAGTCACCTTTTGTCAGGTAGCTGATTTCCTTTGCATCCTGCCACCAGAGACGATTTCCAGCAAATATAAAATAATACCATGGTAATTCATGCTGGTACGGCTGCATATCTTCAACATTGTTTTCATCCGCCTGTTTTAATTGATGATGTACCTGAAACCTGCTGAAATTAAACGAATAGAAAACACGAGATGACAGCGTGTGAGTAAATGTTGAACTCAATCGGAGCGATCGCTTTGATTTCGGCGGCAGCCCGTTAAGATTTTAGCGCCATTGGTATTCATACTGATTAATATCCCAATCGGAAAAAATTGCTTGTGTGATAAGCTTTACATTATCAGTGATATTAAAATTTAATTTTGCCATCAAATTGATATCCTTCTCCATTGGTGAAGAAAAATATTTTTGCAAATCCTGGTACCAGGTACCAGCGTGTATCTGAAATTATTATATTTGATGAAATGAAATAACCAATTTTGTGCTGATACAGTGGACCTGATAATAATAATTCCCATTCACTCTTTTTATTTGTCTTTTCAATTCTGATACGATCATCTACAATACGAGTCCATAATTCGTGAGCGGCACTGCCATTTTTTGTTACAATATTAATGACTCCTGACATAGCATTTCTATATTCGGCATTAAATCCACCGGTCTGGATGGTCATTTCCGCGACTTACGCCTAGCGAATTTCCGAGCCAGCGCCACCCTGCATATTCTCTTGAATTGGTAATCCATCGATTAAATACAGCACCTCAGATGTCCTGCCTCCCCGAATATGCAAATCAGAGGTAAAGAAATGAAAGCAAACAATTCAAAAATGAAAATGTTTATTCTTTTTATTATTCTTATACTAACAAGCTGCGCTGCATTCAAATCAAGTATAAAAGGTAAGTTTGAAAACCCTGCGGAAAAAAATTACGGAGCAGACAGAGTCAGTGTATTCTTCATTTTTAGCCATCTGCGGCAAACAAAAGGTTACGATGCTATTCCCAAATTGGATAATAAATATCAAAGGATTCGGGGATTTGATGACTTCTTTCAGGACGCTCTGAATGAATTCAGCAATATTAATCGCTATTCAACATTTACTGAATATGCTTCGGATGTTAATGAACCTGAGAGGCGCGCCCATAAAGACAGCTTGAGGCAATCCCATGATTATATTATTAAAGTGAAATTCAAAAGAGAAAAATCATTCTCCAAATATTTTTTAGGAGTGATCGCATCAACAGCGACTGCGACTATATTCCCTGTTCCTTACGCGAATTCTTATTCAGTGGATGTTGAGCTTTTTAATTCAAAAGGACAATTGACGGTTTCGTAAAAAGTCGAAAATTTCTCCAATATACACAATATAGTGTATAGTAATTGGCTGTTAAATCAATATATAGTGTGATTTTCTAATGACTCGGACTTTTTACGAGTTCATCACAATTGATTAAAAACTATTCTCGAAAATCTTCAATAATCAAATGGGTGCAGTCTTTACTGATTTTTATTTACCCGTTTCATCCTGAGAAAAGAAAAAGAGAAGAAATTTATGTGGAATTTTTGCATGATATTTTTAAGCAAATTGAAACAGAAAAGGTTTTGAGAAAATTTTAACTCAATTTGCTACAATAATAAAGTTCAAGCGTAACTATTCAGTGAGGTTACAATTGTCATCCTGAGGTATTCGCCAGTTGCCGAAGACCGAAGAACCTCTCCAATATTCACAGTTAAATTTAAATAGTAAGAGATTCTTCATTCGCCAAAAAGACGGCGGATTCAGAATGACATTAATACAACGGATATCTGAACAGTTACGTTCCAACTATTATTCCTCCATGAGTCAGATTTACAGTTCTATGAATTGCCTAATTATTATTTGCATGATTACGTCAAAAAAAATTTTAGCGCTGTATTTGTAAAACAACAATTTTACAAATACAGCGTTTTTCTTTTTAGTAAAATAATTGCAACAATTCAACTATTTTTTAATTTAATATTATTCTGACTGAATATCTTCATTATTGTAAAATATTTATCAAAGCGTAATACCTCACTTGCAAATGGTTTTTATTTATAAAATCAGGAGTGCGACGCCTTTATGCTTAGCGGTGCATCGCATTAAGGCGATGCACTCCCATTGCCACCGACAACTGAGATATTACATCAAAGCAAATATTCTACTTGACTTTTTCTAATATTTTTGTAGTTTACTAAATACCACACAATATTTTGGTTAGTCCGCACCATTTACTTTTATTGCTTCTAAAGAAAGGATAAAGGAATGGCAGATTATTCTGGTGAAATAATTTCTCACTACAAGGTTGGCGAGCAGATTGGTGAAGGCGGGATGGGCGTAGTTTATAAAGCAGAAGATACCAGGCTCAAACGAACTGTCGCCTTAAAATTTCTCCCCAAAGAATTAACCAGAGATTTAGAAGCAAAAGAAAGATTCCTTTTTGAAGCCCAGGCTGCTGCCGCTTTAAACCATCCCAACATTTGTACCATTTACGAAATTGAAGAAATTGAAAACCAAGCTTTCATTTCAATGGAGTTCATTCAGGGTCAAAGCTTACGCAAGGAAATTAAAACTAAAACACTCAAAATAGATGAAGTTTTAAATCTTATTATTCAAATTGCTACGGGGCTTAAAGAAGCGCATGAAAAAGGGATTGTTCATCGGGATATCAAAAGCGCCAATATTATGCTGACTGAAAAAGGCGACGCAAAAATTACAGATTTTGGATTGGCTAAACTCGCAGGTAGCAGCATCATTACACGGGAAGGCACTACAATGGGTACCGTGGCTTATATGTCGCCTGAGCAAATTCGCGGAAAAGACATAGACCATCGAACAGATATCTGGTCGCTTGGCGTTTTGCTTTACGAAATGTTAACCGGAGAAATGCCATTCAAGGGCGAAGCAGATCAGGCAATTATCTATTCCATTTTAAATGAAGAACCTGAATCAATAATAAAGATAAATAAGCAGGTGCCATCAGAACTCAATAATATTGTTTCTAAAATGCTGGCGAAAGCGCCAAAGAATAGATATCAAAATGTTGACAAATTATTGGACGATATACAGGGGAAATCAGCCAAATCGAAAAAAAGAACATCTCTTTTTTTAAATTTTGATAAAAAATCAAAAAATAAAAAACTGTTTGCTTCTCCTATTTTATGGATGGTTATTATATTTTTATTTGGTATAATTGGAGGTATGCTGCTTTTTTCTCCATTTCAATCCACTCATTTTTCAGAACGTGATTGGATTTTGATAATAGATTTTGAAAACCTGAGCGGTGAAGATATTTTTCATGGCACCATTAGGGAGGCACTCTCCATTGATTTGCAGCAATCTAAGTATGTTAACATTTTCTCTCCACAAAGAATTGTGGAAGCTTTGAAACTAATGGAAATCAAAGAGGATGCTGATATTGATGAAAAACTGGGAAGGGAAATTTGTTTGAGAGAGGGCATAAAAGCATTATTAGCAGGCAGCATTGGTAAGCTTGGTGAGATGTATTTTATCAATGTTAAAATTATTGATCCAAATACAGGCGATGCAATTTGGACAGAAAAAATTAGCGCTGGAAATCAAAAGGAAATTTATAACGCTGTTGATGAATTATCCAAATTAATTCGCAGGAATCTTGGAGAATCACTTTCATCGATCAAAAAAAGAGATAAACCCTTAGAAAAAGCGACCACAAACTCCTTACAAGCATTGAAATATTTGACAATCGGAAAAGAATTAATTAACAAAGCGGAATGGACAGAAGCCATTCCGTATTTTAAAAGAGCAATTGAAGATGATTCTACTTTTGCTACCGCTTACTCAAATCTTGGCGTCATTTTTCACAATATGGGAAATACAATCGAGGCATTAAAATATAGTTCACTCGCTATGCGATGGATAAACAAAGTATCAGACAGAGAAAGATATTACATCGAAGCTGAATATTATCCTTATCGTGACTTATTCGATAAGGCAATTGAAAATTATAAAATTCTTACAAGACTTTATCCTGATCATTTTTCTGGATACAACAATCTGGCTTTCGCTTATCAGTGTACGCGGCAGTATAGTAAAGCCATCGAACCATTAAAAGAGGCTATCCGTATTTCTCCGAAATCGTGGTATGTTTTCCAAAATCTCGCGCTGAATTATGGTGGATTGGGAGAATTGGATAAGGCAATGGACAATTTTAACAAAGCATTGGAGATGAATCAAAATCAGCATTGGTCCAATGTCGGCATATCGATGATATATTTAATGAAAAATGAACTGGACAAATCAAAAAATCAAATTGAATTAGTCTTTAAAGGAAGAGAAAGGTGGCAATCAATAGGTGAGGCATGGATTGCCTCATTATTTCGTTACCAGGGAAAATACAATGAAGCGCTTTTACATTTAAAAAAAGGAATAAGAATTGATCAAAGAATTGATAATAAAAGCGGACAATCAGCCAAGCGTATGATAGTTAGTAGCATTTATTATAAACAAGGCAAAAAACAATTATCTCTGATCGAGGCAGAAAAAGCAGTCGCCATTTTTCCCAATGAATATAATTTGATGAATTTAAGTATAAATTATGCAAAATATAA
>Ga0208771_1000368_pt1 | contig 27590 bp, 22 predicted proteins | sample AntAceMetag02UKX_FD_184775 | JGI IMG/M metagenome (GOLD analysis project Ga0208771, IMG submission 184775) | Saline lake microbial communities from Ace Lake, Antarctica - Antarctic Ace Lake Metagenome 02UKX (SPAdes) (version 2) | ecosystem: Environmental > Aquatic > Non-marine Saline and... | reverse complement strand
CTTTACAAAGTACCACTCCGACGGGAAGACCATAAACACAAAAAACCCATGCTCGCGCGCGTGAGTTTGCGCATGAGCATGAGTTTAATTGTTCTTCAAAACCACAGAGCGAGTGAGGCGTGAGATAAGTGAGTAATGAGTCTCATTCAAAGTGAAACGCCAGTCTCATTTATAATGGGACGCGACAGCTGATAATGCGGAATAAAAAAGGCCGGGGTCCCGTTGGGACTCCGGCTTTTTTTGTTCCGGGACCTAATTCAATTTTTTGGAGAGCCAGGACGATTAGAAAAAATGGTAAGCAGTAACGAATGCCCTGGGCCCACCGCTTACTGCTCACTGCTTACTGCTGATTATTCTTTTCCTGCGAATATTCTGTTCCCGTTCCCTGACATAATGGTATAGTGACTTTGATTGAGATACATAAGAGTTGTAAATTAATATAATTGTGTTGTAAAAGCTTATTTTTTTGAAAGAAAAAATATTATGGAGAAAAAGTATGAAGAGAGCTTTGGTAACCGGCGGTGCCGGTTTTTTAGGGTCCAATTTATGTGATTTATTGCTTGATCGCGGACTTCAGGTAGTCTGTATGGATAATCTTATAACCGGGAATATCGGTAATATCGAACATCTGGCCGGGAATGAGAACTTTAAATTTATCAAGCAGGATGTAACCGAGTATATTTATCTCCCTGGCCCACTGGACTTTATCTTCCACTTCGCTTCTCCGGCCAGCCCGATCGATTATCTGGAATTGCCGATCCAGACCCTCAAGGTTGGGTCACTCGGGACGCATAAGACCCTTGGTCTGGCCAAGGCAAAAAATGCCACATATCTTCTGGCTTCCACCTCGGAAGTTTATGGTGATCCGCTTATCCACCCCCAGACCGAAGATTATTGGGGAAACGTAAACCCGATCGGTCCCCGGGGTGTTTATGATGAGGCCAAACGGTTTGCCGAAGCGCTGACGATGGCCTATCACCGTTTCCACGGAGTTGACACCAGAATCGTCCGGATCTTCAATACATTCGGCCCCAGGATGCGGGCACACGATGGTCGAGTGGTTCCGGCCTTTATCTGTCAGGCCCTGGAAAACAAGCCGATCACTATATTTGGAGACGGATCTCAGACCAGAAGTTTCTGCTATGTGGCCGATCTTCTTGATGGGATTTATAAGCTGGCGATGTCAGATGAATCCGATCCGGTTAATATCGGAAATGCCCGTGAGATGACGATCTGCCAATTCGCGGAATTAATTATCAAACTCATTGGTAGTTCCAGCGAGCTCGAGTATCACCCGTTGCCAATTGATGACCCCAAGACCCGGCAGCCAAATATCGACCGGGCTAAAAATATTTTAGGCTGGGAACCGCGGGTGAAGTTGGAAGAAGGGCTGGGGAATACTATCGAGTGGTTTAAAAAATTTACTTCATAAATCTTCTGGATTTTAACGAAGTCATTGTAACCTAAATTGAGCGATTCTATGCGGCGAACTGCACCAATCTTATGGTCTGCCCCGCAAGTATGCGGGATCTCCGCTACGCTACGACACTAGGTTACAAAAATACTCGTTCGCATTTATTAATGCGTCTGCGTTTTTTGCAACCGATGCAGCCTCATAATCGTAGCACATTTCACAAGTCCGCCAGAGTGCTTGCATCCCGAACTTGATTCGGGGTTTTAGCGACGGCTGATCCGCAATAATCGCTCAACTTAGGTGTAAATAATTTTAGAATTGGTAAATAGGTTTGATAGAAATTTTAAATTTGCAAGTTAACGTCACGGGCGCTAACTCAGGAGAGGAATAATTATTATGATATTTCAAAAATATTGGTTCGTTTCGATTGTCCTGTTGATCTTTCTTTCTCCCGGTATCTCAGCTGGAGCAGATATAGAGCTGGAGGCTAGTCCGACACCGCAGTCAGTGCCGGACCGGAGTATATATGACAACCTGGAACTCTTTACCCGGGTGATGGAGATCGTAAACGATAAGTATGTGGAAGATGTCAAGCGGCAGGAATTGATCTATGGGGCTCTGGATGGTATGATGAAGTCGCTGGATGATTACAGCCAGTTTATGGAACCCCAGGTGTATAAAGAGATGAAGGTTGAGACCAAGGGGGAATTCGGCGGTGTAGGAATTGAAATTACTCTCCGGGGCGGTATACTTACTATTATTTCACCGATCGAGGATACTCCCGGCAGTCGGGCCGGACTCCACGCCGGAGATAAGATTGTCAAGATTGAGGGGGAGACTACCAAGGATATTACCCTGTTTGAGGCGGTCAAGAAAATGCGGGGCAAGCCCGGCACCGAGGTCAACATTACCATTATGCGTCCCGGTGAGAAGGAGTTCCTGGATTTCACCATCGTCCGAGATATAATCAAGATTGATTCGGTCAAAGAAGTGAAGATGCTTGATGATGAGATCGGGTATATCCGCCTGGTTCAGTTCCAGGAGCATTCACTGGAAGAGTTCGAGGAAGGTTTGAAAGAGCTGGAGGATAAAGGGATACAAGCGCTGGTGCTTGATCTGCGCTGGAACCCAGGGGGACTTTTGACATCCGCGATTGGTATCGCTGACCTATTCCTGGAGAAAGGGCGTCTTATTGTGGAGACCCGGGGAAGGAATAAAGAATTGGAGATGCAGGCTAGGGCTACGAGTCATCAGATCCTTGTCGACGTTCCGATGGTAATCCTGATCAATAAAGGCAGTGCCAGCGGTTCGGAGATTGTTGCCGGAGCGCTTCGGGATAACTACCGGGCTGTTCTGGTAGGGACGACCAGTTTCGGGAAGGGTTCGGTACAGAGCGTGCTTCCGCTCTCGAGAGAGGAGAAACCCCCTGGTATCCGCCTCACCACCGGTCGGTACTATACCGCCAGCCAGCGGGTTATCCAGGATAACGGAATAGAACCGGATGTCAAGGTTGAGATGTCGATAGAGGAGATGAAGGAGTTCTTCAAACGGAAGTATCGTGAGCTGGAGGATGTTGAGGAAGAAGAAAAGGCATTGAATGAAAACCTGGATCTTCCGGAAGAGGTTGAATCGAAACTCCCGGGAGATGAGGATGAGGAAAATGCGGTGGAGGAAGATAATGATGATGAGGAGGATGAAATACATGATCCTCAACTACGGACTGCCATTGATATATTAAAGGGGATACTGATTCAGAAGCATTTTGATGAAGAAGCAGGGGCTGATAGTTAGACCCTATTCAAAAAATGTATCCAAACTAGAATAAAGAAAATTATAACCACGAAGAACACGAAGATCACGAAGGTTTTTATAAATTGAATTAGATCTTGATTCTGGCTCGACTATTCTTCGTGTACTTCGTGACCTTCGTGGTAAATCACTTCGTTGTTCAAGGTGAAATTACTATTCTCTTTAATGAAGTATAAATTACACCTTCTGATACTATTAATGGTGGTATTACTCTCTGGTTGCGCGTCCACCAATTCTTCTAAACCGATATTACCTGCTCCCGCGGTCAGTCCTTCACCCCCGGTTTTTCTTGATGAAATGGATGCTATTCTATCTGACTCTCTCGGTGAATATATCCCTCCCCGGAATGAATGGCCTCTCTGGAATGATTCCTCTCCCGCTCCTGATGGATCTTATACTATCCGGAGGACTATTCCGCTATCTTCCCTGGCCTGCTTCTCTCGCCTTAAACGACGTCTCTGGAATGAACTAGAGAAAGAAGGAATCTCTGAATTTGAGATTAGTCAATACCCTTCTCCCCGGGGCGAGACCTGGGAGTTAACGGTCGACTCGGATGAATTGGTTACCTACCGGGTTGAACTGATTCAGGAGATCGAGGGGCGAGTCGCGATTATAATTGACGATTTCGGCAACTCACTGAGGAATAAGGATATCTTATTGGAACTGGATTATCCACTAACTCTCGCCATCCTCCCCGGGCTTGTGTATTCTTCCCGAATAGACCGATTGGCCGCGGAGAATGGGTTTGAGGTTATGCTGCATTGTCCCCTGGAAGCGATTAATCCCGATCTTCCCCTGGGACCGGGAGCGATTCGTTGCGATACCCCGTCGGATGAACTGATTCGTATCTTCAATGATGATATCCTGGGATTGCCTCACATAGTCGGCGTCAATAATCATATGGGCTCGGCCTTTACCACCGATACTGAAGCGATGCGGCGACTTCTGACCGAAGTCAAGCGGAATGACCTGTTCTTTATCGATAGTCTTACTATCGGCGGCACTGTTACCCGGTCTTTAGCCGAAGAGCTAGGAGTGGCCTTCGGGAGAAGGGATATCTTCCTCGATCATGAAAATACCGAGGAGTATATCAACCGGCAGTTTGAGGCGCTGAAAAAGAAGGCGAAAGACCGTGGTTTCGCTATCGCGATCGGCCATGACCGGCCCCTTACGATGAATATGCTCCTCCATTTGATCCCGACCCTGGCCGAGGATAATATCCAACTAGTTCCGGCCTCTGCTCTTATTTTTTCTCCGAAAAAATAAGAGTGGGCGAAAGCGAACAACTTTAGGCACTTTAAACTTTAGGCACTTTAGGCACTTCAGAATGATCATACTGGGAATTGAAACATCCTGTGATGAGACCGCCGTTGCTCTGGTGAAAGACGGTACCAAGATACTGGTTAATCTGGTGTCAAGCCAGATTGATATTCATCGACCTTTCGGGGGAGTCGTCCCGGAGATCGCCAGTCGGGCTCACCTGCAGACTCTGGTTCCTCTCTTACAGGAGGCGATGGATCAAATCGGGATTAAACCATCGGCGGTGGATGGAGTTGCTTATACCAGAGGCCCGGGATTAATTGGCTCTCTTCTGGTCGGGGTCTCAATGGGAAAGGCTCTGGCCTATGCCTGGGGTGTGCCTCCAATCGGAGTAAATCACCTTAAGGCTCATCTATATGCCCCCTGCCTGGAGGGGAATGCCCTAAAATTCCCATTGGTGGGTTTGATAGTCTCTGGAGGCCATACACTTCTGGTTGAGGCTGATTCCCTGGAGTCTGCCCGATGCCTCGGCGGGACCCGAGATGATGCTGCCGGTGAAGCCTTTGATAAGGTGGCGTCTCTGCTCGGACTCGGATTCCCAGGTGGTCCGGCCGTTGAGAAAGTGGCTCGGGATGGCGATCCCGACCGATTCCAATTGCCCCGGCCGATGCTCAAGAGCGGAGATTATGACTTCAGCTTCAGCGGGGTGAAGACCGCGGTCCGTTATCTGGTGGAACGTATTGAAAGGGAGGGGGAGCCGATCCCAACCGCAGATATCGCGGCCGGCTTCCAGGCGGCAGCGGTGGAGGTGTTGGTTGCGAAATTGCAGACGGCGGCTAAAGCCTTCCATGCCCGGACCGTGATCCTGGGAGGAGGAGTGGTACGGAACGGAGAGCTCCGACGCAGAGTTCAGAAGGAATTTACTTCACCAGAGCAGCAATTGCTGATCTCATCCCCGGATCTCTGCTCCGATAACGCCGCGATGATCGCTGGATTAGGATGCCTGATTCTGGCGCATGGCGGGGGAGGGGATTGGGAGGCGGATGCTGATCCTAATCTGGCGTGGGGGGAAGGACTGTATTAAAAGCTAAACATCGAACGTTCAACCTTGAACTTCGAACGTCGAACTTTCAACTTCGAACGACACTTCAGTTGGAAAGGGCGGTCAGGAGAGGGATAAAAGACAAACATTAAACGTCTGCTTGTATCCCGATTGCCCGGCCTGGATCGAGGTTATAAACCTCTCCCACAATGTGCCCACTCCCTATACCGCGGTCAGCGGGTCCAGGACTGATTTAAAGATGTCACTTTTTGGGGGTAAGGAGTTGCTTTCGCTCCTTTCCTTGGTCATTGGATATTCCTTGCATGCCCGCCGTAGCCTTGGCGAAGGTTGGTTGGATATTGGATATTCGGTTTGCGGCTATTCCCCATTCCCTATTCCCCATTCCCCAATCTCTTCTGGATCTTGCGTCGATAATCTCCAAGGTTGAATCCGCAGTACGGGTGCACGCAGTATCCCTTCTCCTGTTGGCAAACACACCTGAAGTCGCTGAGAGTATCGGTCCCGGTCACGATCATTCCGCAGTAGATCCGGGACCAGAAATTTGCTCTGGTCTCGGCATGATACTTCTCCCAGTCAGTCTTCCAGCCGGGTTTCGTCTCATAGTAGGAATAGATTAAACCGGCGATATGTTTCGGGTGCCAGCCGATCGCGAATAGTACCCGGCAAAGATTCTGGATACTGGTCGGATTGAGGAGTCCCCAGGTATGATTGCGGATGGAATTAGCCGCGCAGGGGGGGAGGGAGTCAAGGTCCAATCTCCAGTAAGTGTTTTTCCATCGCTCGGGAGGTTCATGGGAGACCCGGTCGAAATCACGATGAAAGGCAAAAAGGGCTGATTTGCGGTAATCATTTATTACCTGTTCCCAGCCGGCGCTCGCGTCGGGAATAATTCCGGAACATTCTTTCGCATACGAAGCTGCTTTTTTTAAGTCTTTGCGAAGTTCGAATAGCTCCTGGAAAGATAGGTTGTTTCGGGGCAGTGTCGCGTAGACCGGCATTCGCCGTCCGGTCTCCCTTCCGACTTTACCGAGGTATACTTTGTGTTTCTGATGAGTAGAGAAGGTGGTGCGGATATCCCGCATATAGAGCGGATCGGCGTACTGGGTGATGTCCAGACTCATACCTTCCCGTCCCCGGGCCATTCTTCCCACCGCGGCATCAGATATGGTGACTGGGAGCGATGAACTTTCTTGGGTGCGGCGGATAACCAGATGGCAGAGAAATTCATGGAGGCGCCCTATCGCACTGTACCCGAGTCCGGCCCGGAGCGATAATTGCCGGATCCGTTTATCATCTTCCCCCAGAACCTGGGAATATTTTTTCCTCAGAGTATCTTCCAGATGGCCGATCCGCTCCAGTTTTCGGTGGACGGGAGAGGAGAAGGGAATCAGGGAGTTAAAATGATAACCGGAGGAGGTGGAGTCATTGATATGGGGGATATGGTATTCGGCCAGGACGCTTTCGATAGCCTGATAGGCCGGTTCCATCAGTTTGAAATAGAGAAGCTGGTTCCGGTAGAGACCATGCCAGGTATCCAGGTTGAAATATTCCACATCCCAGACCGCCAGCGTGGCTTTTTTATCCCAGACCGCCCGGAAAAGATCGAGACCCTGCTCCATCATACCGGCCAGGTCTTCCTGCCGGTTACTGAGCCGGAGAGGCCGCCGGTACCCGTTCCGGGCCAGGAATTCTCCGAACCCGACAATATATTCACAGCTGAATTTTTTACCTCCGCAGAATTCCTCGATTCTCTGGTGGACATCTTTGTTCCGGTAATACTCCCGGACCGCTTCAAATTGCGTATCCGACATAGATTTTGATGGTGTCATGATAAATTATTAAGATGTTATAACCACGAAGGACACGAAGATCACGAAGGTTTTAAAGAGCTGAATAGTTCTAATTCGGCATATTTTTAAAATCTTCGTGTCCTTCATGGTTTAAATAATTGAGTTAAAATGTGATATAATTCTCGGTCAGGATCACGGTATAGTCATAGTGGGTCTGTTTCATCAACTTTAGGCACTTAAGGCACTTCCAACTTAAGGCACTTCAAAAACCCCCCTCCCAACGGTAATCACCCAGGTTGTACCCACAGAATGGTTCAGGACAATAGCCTTTCTCCTGGTGAGAGACGCAGTTATGATCAACCAGATCATCCAGTCCATCGGCCAGTAGGCCCGCGAAGATTCGGACATAAAAGGTGGCCCGGGATTTGGCGTCAAAGTGCTTCCATTGCTCCGGGGGCCAACCGGGTCCGTCCACCCAGCGCGAGGTGACCAATCCCGCGATATGCTGGGGGTGCCATCCCCGCGCGAGGAGGTATCTGGTGAGGGTCTGGAGGTTGGTGGGTTTTAAAAGCAGGTCGTTGGGTTGTTCCAGGGGTCGTCTGATACAGGGGGGAAGATCGGCATAGTTCATCTTTCCATAGGTCTGGGCCCACTCTCCGGGGGGGTGCTGTTTCTCACTTCCAAACCATTGGTGAAACCTTTGAAGGTTGGAGTTCTGGTAGTCCTCAATCAGATTCTTGAAGTTAACGGTGAAGTCGGGGATGAAGCAGTGGGTACTTCCGGCATAATCAGCGGCATTACGGTAATGGCGTCGGAGTGCGATAGTCTCATCGAGCGAGAGATCTTTTCGAGGGATGGCGATCTGGATCGGTGTCCCATCGGCAATGGCGTCTCCAACCTTCCATCGCTGAACTTTATGTTTCTGGTGGGTGGAGAAAGCGCAGCGACAGTCCCTCATAAAGACCGGGTCACCGAAGCAGGAGAGGTCGAGGGAGATCCCTTCGCGGCCGTGTTTTCCGGTTCCAATCGCTACATCGGTAATCAGGAGCGGGAGGTCGGTAAGCTCAGAGGCTTCTCTGATAATACGATGGGTAAGATGTTCCAGGACCCGTCCCATACCGTCAAAGCCCTTTCCATAGCGAAGAGATACCGGACGGTGCCGCTTGCTGAGTATCCCACGGTATTTCTCGATCAGGGAATCGGAGAGAACTCCGATATCCTCCAGCATCAGAGCCGCTTTGGTTCCGGATTGGATCTGGAAGGAGAAGTGATATCCCTGACCGGTCATTATTGTCAGGGGGCCGATACCATAACTCTCAAAAATCTTCAGAATCGCCTGGTAGATCGGCTCGATCTTATTGAAGGTACCGACCTGGTCAAAATAGACTTCACCGGGATAGTCCAGGTTGAAATACTCAATATCCAGGACCCCCAGGATATGAGCCTTATCCCAGAGGGATCGGAAGAAATCGACCCCTTTGTCCAGGATATAATTGAATCCACTGGTTGGGGTTGAGATATAGGGTTCCGGGGCGGGTACTCCTAAAAAAGCTTCCCCATACCCGACAATATATTCGGCCGTACAGAGTTCCGGTTCCCGGGCGGTTCCTCCGCAGTATTCAGCAATTCTCTCCCGAACTTCCGGGTCCTGGTAATATTCTTGAAGTGTAAGCATGGATAGTTCCTTGTATGAAAAGGTTGAAGACAGAAGTCAGAAAACAGAAGCCAGAAAACAGAAGACAGAGGACAGATGATGGAAGGCAGTGAGTTGACCGGAGAGCGGGAAAATTCTTGATTTATCCACCTCCATCATCCAAGATAACTCATCTTCCTTATATCCAGCTTCTGTCTTCCGATGTCACTCTTTCTATTAATGCTGAGTATTATGCCTAATTCAGGTAGGAAGTAAAGATTTTAAAGTAAGTTGAAAGTGCCTAAAGTGCGCTAAAGTGCCTAAAGTTAAAAGGCTTCCCATCTTCACTCTGGAGAAACTAATACGAGGCAGAGCAAGAGTGGGAACACAAGATTATTTATTATAGCGAATCCCTTTGGATACTTTAGTATTATAAATTTCTGGCTTCCAGCCTGAGCAAGATTCTTAGGCTCGAAACACCAGTCGAAAGCGAACAACTTTAGGCACTTTAGCGCACTTTAGGCACTTTCAACTTACTTTAGGCACTTCAAACTTACTTTATATAATGCCCGCGATCTTAAAACTATTGATCTGTTTTGCCCTGGTTCTGGGGATCAGCCGCACTCGGTTTCCCTTGAGCCTTTCGCTTCTGATCGGCGCGGTGGTACTGGGATTCTGGGCCGGTCAGAGCCCGTCCGGACTGGGAGTGATTGCTCTAGATAGTCTCACCAGTTGGTCCACCTTTTACCTGGTGGCGATCATTGCCCTGATCCTCTTCCTCAGCCGGCTAATGGAGCAGTCCGGTCATCTCCAGAGGATTGTCTACGCGTTTATTCTGGTGGTCAAAGATCGCCGGGTGGTTGCCGCGCTGGTCCCCGCTATGATCGGTCTTCTTCCGATGCCCGGGGGAGCCCTTTTCTCGGCTCCCCTGGTAAAGAAAACGTTGGGAGATATCCCGATCACGGCGGAACTTAAGGCTGTCATTAACTATTGGTTCCGTCACGTCTGGGAGTATTGGTGGCCGCTCTATCCCGGATTTATCCTGGCGGTAGGCCTCCTTGATATTCCTGCCTGGCAGATGATGGCGATCCAATTCCCTCTGGCTATCTTCTGTGTGATTTCGGGAGTTATCTTTCTCCTCCTTCCTTTGAAAGAACTGAAACAGAGGGAGGGACCGGCCACTCGTTGGGAGAGCTTCCGGATGCTATTGAAAGAGGCCGCCCCTATTATCATGGTGGTGGTTATTATTATAGTCCTTAACCTTCTTCGCCGGTTTATGGAGACGGCCGGAGTGGAGATTGCCTATCCCCCCGAACTATCGGTTCTGATCGGAATTGTGGTCTGTATCGGCATGGTGATTTGGACCAATCGCCTGGGATGGAAGGATCTTCTCCGGGCGCTGAGCGATCGGAAGTACCTGGATTTTATCTTACTGATCCTGGCCATCATGATCTTCAAAGGAGTCCTGAACGGCAGTTCCATTATTATGGAGATCAAGGATGAGCTGTTAGATTACCGGATCCCGCTCCTTCTGATTATCACCATACTCCCCTTTATCTCCGGAGTAGTAACCGGAATCGCGGTCGGATTTGTCGGCGCCTCTTTCCCGGTTATCATCCCGATGTTGGACGGTCTCTCTCCCATTTCGTACCTGGCCTACGCCGCACTTGCTTATAGCTGCGGCTATATGGGGATGATGCTCTCCCCGGTCCATCTCTGTCTCCTGGTCTCAAAGGATTATTTTCAGGCCGGTCTGGCTTCCTGCTATTACCTTCTGATCAAACTGGCGGTGCTGGTTATAATTCTGACCGGTATCTATATCTTTATCCTCACCCGGCTTGGCTGAAGTATAAACCGCTTCCTCCAGGCTGTATTTTCTACGCAGTGATCCCAAGCAATAATAAATTATATTTGACTACCATATATATCTATGGTACTCTGGCGCGGTTATTTTTTTAAAGAAAAATCAAGATGATATTAAGATGAAAATTTTAACTTATCGACAGCGTGAAGTTCTACGATTTATCGCGGATCATCAGGAAAGGAAGGGGGTTCCGCCTACCCTGGAGGAAATTCGGGATCATTTCCACTGGCGAGCGATCGGGACCGTCCAGGACCATCTGCTTGCTCTGATCCGGAAGGGTTATCTGAAAAGAGGCCGCGGCGCGCGCCGGCTTGAGGTGTTGCGTGATCCGGAGTCGGTATTTCCTGCTGATGCCTCCATCTGGGCTTCGACCTATCAGGATCGGCGGCGCGCTTCCGGCCAGGTCTCGCTCATCCCGGTGGTGGGAGAGGTAGCAGCTGGATCTCCCATCCTGGCGGTTGAGAATGTGGAGGAGGAATGGTTTTTGGACCGAAAACTCTTGAGAGGGGAGGATAATTTCCTCCTCCGGGTTAAAGGGGAAAGCATGATCGATGCCCATATCCGGGATGGAGACTATCTTCTGATCCGTCCACAACCCACCGCCGAGAACGGGGAGATTGTAGTGGCATTGGCCGGGGATGAGGTGACGGTAAAACGACTCTACCGCCGGAGAGATAGGATTGAACTCCGTCCCGAAAACCCTGTCTTCAATACGATTGTCTACCGGAGAGGCGATGAAACTGTGGAGATTATCGGGAAGGTAGTGGGGGTTTTGAGAAAATACTAACTCTCAAAACAAATTCCAAATTCAAGTTGAGCTTAGCGAAATCCCGCTATACGGGGCACCAAATACCAAATAAATTACAAATTTCTCAGCCAAAGGCTGATTAGCCTTCGGCTAAAAATCACAATGACCAAAAGAACTTAGCTTCGCAATTGTGGGAGCGGATTCTATCCGTGATCATTCGGGGCTGAAAGCCCAGGTGCCAGTGGTTTGGAATTTTGAATTTCGGTCAGCCTCTCCGCCATAGCAGCGTAGCTGCGACGGCTGGATTGGAATTTATCCCGCTAAAAAAATAACCGGGACAAGTTTTGGTATTTGATGCCCCGTATAGCGGGATTTCGCTACGCTCAACTTGGAGTTGTGATTTATTTTTTAAAAAGGGAACCGATTATGCTATCCACCAAAAAGTCTAAAAATCGCTGGATCGTCTATCTCCACTCGCCCTCTCAGTCCACCGATCAACTAAATCGATTTCTGGAGATCCTGGAGAGTTATACCCCCCGGGTAGAATATCAACGGGGGAGAACCGCCTACCTTGAGTTCGAGGAAGGACGGAGAGAGGATGATCACCCCCTGACGCTCATTGGCCACCTCCAGAAAGATCTGGCAGGACTGGGAATCCCGGTCTCCTTCGGGCTTGGCTCCACCAAACTGCTGGCCCGGGCTGCCGCCGGTTTGACCGATCCTGGAGAAAGTTTCTGGATCCTCCCCCAGGGAGAAGCAGATCTTATCCAGGGTCTCTCGGTGAAACTCTGGCCTGGCATGTTCCCAAAGACGATCACCCAGCTCCTCCATCTGGGGATCAGGAGGGTAGGGGAGCTGGCCCGGATCGATACCTTCTGGGTCAAGCGGGTCTGGGGGGATCGTGGTCTGGTGATGAGAGAGCAGGCCCGGGGATTCGATCCACGCCCGGTAGTGCGGAGAATCCCCAGCCTGGAGTTAACACCGTTACTACCCCAGCCGCGACTTTTTCCGCCCCGGGAAAAAGCTGAGAAGCTGAAGGTCCTGCGCCATCTGGCCGCCTTCCTCCGGCATAAATACGGCGAAACTGCCGCTAAATAGTCTCACTATAAAAACCCATTTTTCCCATCCGGCGGCTGCTGCCCGTATGCCCTCCCCATCCATCCACTTCTCCGCATATCTCTCCTTATCTGACAAAACACGTCAAGCGTGTTCTGTCAGATAAGGATGTTAAGCGAGATATCCCTTGCTCTGATATCACCGCTTCCTCCTGCCCCGGTTGGTGGTATCTTTTCTTCCGCCAATCGTGATCTTTAATGGGGCGTTGCCGCGTCCCTTAATATCTACTGCTGATCCACTGCTCTTTTTCTGGAAGATTATTCCGGATGAGCTCTCCGGTGCGGGGGTGGGGGAGAGTGATGGCGGAGTTAAGACCGGTCTGATGGTCGGGGGAGGAGTGCGAGTCGCTGCCCGGGGAGATGGTGTTGGTTCAGGCGTTGGTGTTGGAATTGGTCTGATGGTCGCGGATAGTGTTGGAGTTGGCGATAGAGATATGGATGGTGAAGGTGATCGGGATGGCAGTACTGTAGTCGTGGGTGCCGGAGAGGATGTTGGCTTCCCCGGTGGTGATGGAACCGACGTCGCGGAGGATGTCGGTTTCACTGTTGGCGACAGAGCCGGCCTTGGGGCTGGGGAGGGTGTTGGCTTTACTGTGGGAGATGTAGTTGGCACCGGTGTTGTGGTGGACATTGGCTTTGGTGTTGGCGACAGACCTGTGATTGGTGTTGGAGATAACAGAGGTTTTGTTGTCAGCGATGAAAGTGGCGTCGGTGTAGGGGATGAGGTCGGCTTAAGTGTCGGAGATGGAGTGAGTGCTGGTGTCGGGGATGAGGTCGGCTTTGGCGATGGAGGTGGAGTCGGGGTCGGAGATGATGTTGCTTTTGGTGCCGGAGATGGGGTTGGGGTCGGGGAGGACGTTGCTTTTGGTGCTGGAGATGGAGTTGGGGATGAAGTCGGTTCCTGCGTGGGGGAGGGGATTGGAGGTGTAGGGAATGTCATTGCGGTCGGCGTATGGAAAGAAGTCGGAGCTGAAATTGGGGAGGAGATTGGTTTGGGGGTTGGAGATGTAGTTGACTCCGGTGTCGAAGATGACGTCGGTTTTGGAGCGGGAGATGGAGTCGGTTCTGGTGTCGAAGATACCGTCGGTTTTGGAGCTGAAGATAGAGGTGGTTCCGGTGTCGGAGATGCCGTCGGTTTGGGTGATGGAGTTGTCATTGGTGTTGGGGATGACGTCGGCTCCGGATAGAGAGACGGAGTCGGTACCGGTGTAGGAGAATAACTTGGCGCCGGTGTTGGGGGAGTGGAGGTAGAAGGAGAGGGAGACGGAGGAGGGAGGTGGACCGGGAGCGAGTAGATATTGCCGTCAAACCCGCCGATGTAGATGGAATCGTCAGTTACGGCTGGAGAGGACCAGATTACATCTTCCGTTTTGAATCTCCATATCCCCCGTCCGGTAGCCATATCGAGAGCGTAAAGGTTCCCGTCGGAGCTACCGAAATAGATCACTCCTCTGGCGCCGGCGGGAGATGACCGGACTGGACCTCCGGTTTCAAACCGCCATAGTTCCCGTCCGGTTTCCCCGTCAATCGCGTAGAAGTTATGGTCCATACTTCCCACATATACCGTGCCAGAGATGGCCGCCGGGGAGGAGATGACGGAATCACCCGTCTTGAATCTCCATATCTCACGTCCGGTAGCTGCGTTCAGGCCGTAAAGATAGCCATCATTACTCCCGCAATAGATCATCCCATCTCCCGATGATGGGGTAGACCAGATCTCTCCCCCGGTTTTAAAGCTCCATCTCCCCCGGCCGGTAACGGCTTCCAGCGCGTAAATATAACCATTATTGCTGCCGAAGAATATACAATCACCGGTTGCAATCGGAGATGACCAGATCCCATCACCGGTCCTGCGGGACCATTTTCTTCTTCCCGTCAGACTTTCCAGGCCATAGATGACGCCGTTATTATCGCCAAAAAACATCTGCTCGCCCCAGATGGTGGGGGAGGTGGCGATTTCGTCCCTGGTCTGGAGCCACCAGTACTTGCGTCCGGAGGCGCTATCAAGCGCGTAGAAAATACCATCGAGGCTGCCGAAATATACCGTTCCGTCGGCTACAGCTGGAGAAGAGCAGATAGCGCCGCCGGTTTTGAATTCCCACTTCTTTTCTCCGGTCGCGGCAATAAGAGCATAGAGGCGGCCGTCGTTACTCCCGCAGAAGACGATCCCATCGGCAACAACCGGGGAAGAATAAACGGGTCCGTCAGTCTTGAATTTCCAGCGTGGCTGAATGCACCTTGGAACACTCTCAAGGCCAATATCGGCCATATCCGAATAAGAAATCGGTGGAGATAATTGTTTCTCCGGACCGCCGCATCCAGTAATCAAAAAAATCATGAACCCGATAACGATTGTATATTTTAGGATCATTTTGCAAACCCATGTTACTTTTGGTTAAGAGTCACAATATTGAAAACATAGTATATGCTCTAATTCCATCAGAGCTACTAAAAATTAGAGAGTAGAGGGGGAATTCCAATTATTTGATTTTATCCCAGTTCGTCAAATCTAAATTTTTACGGTTTGACCCCGGTGATTCCCGCAGTGCTTTTTCTTTTCCTGTTTAAGCGGATAGGCGATCGTTTGTTTTATCTGGATTATTCTTGTTTGTTTAGTAAGATCAAATTGATGTCAAAATGCTGGTTAATCGTCATAATATTTTCTCAAATAAATTTTGCCTGGTACGATATTTCTAGAGAACCCCAAAGGGGTTCAACATATAAGTCCAGGGTGCCGAAGGTCCGGCAGTATTGACGGAAAACCCTGGGTTATCGTATAGCCAAATAAATAAATGACCCATGAAGGGGTTCAACATCTTAATAAAGGGATGAAATGATGGGGTGGGAACGCCCCGGGTTGTCCCCGGGTAAGACCCGGGGCTCAGATGTAGGACCCCGTTGGGGTCCTTAACCATGCCAAAAAGCATAATCGCAACCGATGAACCCCAAAGGGGTTCAACATATAAGCCCAGGGTGAAACCCTGGGAATATTGCATAGCCCAAAAAAACCAAAGAACCCTGAAGGGGTTCAACATTCAAGCCCGGGGAGAATCCCCGGGATATAACCGCATCCAGGCCATATACCGGATTACATTAAGGAGGTCAAGATGCCCCAATCATTGTCTCGGATAACCTTGCACCTGATTTTTAGCACCAAAAAACGACGGCGCGTATTTCTTCTGCCCATGATGCGCAATGACGTCACCGGCTATATTACCGGTATTATAAAAAATCAGGGGTGTATCCTGATAAGAATCGGAGTGGTAACCGATCATTTACATATTCTCTATGCGCAATCCCGGACTAAAACGGTTTCCGAAGTCGTGGCGGCGGTCAAGCGGGAAAGCAGTTCCTGGATAAAAAAACAGTCTTGGGCCCATATGAACCCCGATTTCGCCCAGTTTCATTGGCAGAATGGATATGGGGTATTTTCGGTCAGCGAATCCCGGGTTGATGATACGGTGAAATATATCGACAACCAGATGGAACATCATAAGCGGATATCCTTTCAGGACGAATACCGGGAATTTTTGAAGAACCACAATATTCCGTTTGACGAGAGATATGTCTGGGAATGAAGTTTGATTGGGATGTTGCACCCCGTTGGGGTGCCGGTTTTTTTGGGGGGAGGAGGGTAATTTAATCCCCGGGTAAAACCCGGGGCTGAGATGTAGGACTCCGTTGGGGTCCGTAAAGAACCAAAAGGTATAACCGCATCCAACGAACCCCAACGGGGTTCAACATATAAACCCAGGGTGAAACCCTGGGTTATCGCAAATCTAAATAAATAAAAGAACCTTGAAAGAGTTCAACATTCCGTTGGCGTGCCGGGATTTTTTGGGGCGGGTTGATTTGTTCTCCCCGGGTAAGACCCGAGGCTGGGATGTTGCCCCGGTTTCGCCGCATTAGGCACCGGGGAAGGAAAGGATCTGCAGTTAGCATGGGATCTCGCAACCGGAGATCGTATTGATTGGGGTATAACCCTGTAAGCATAGGAGGAGAGCCTATGAAAAAAGAAAACATTATAAAGTTGTATGGCGAGTTCGATTCGATTGTCAATATTTGGCCGGATTCAGATGTTGAGTTTTGGTATGCAAGGGATTTACAGAAATTATTGGATTATGCTGAGTGGAGAAATTTTCAGAAGGTTGTTAATAAGGCAAAAATAGCTTGCGACAACGCCGGTGCATCGATTCAAAACCATTTTGTTGACGTTAACAAAATGGTCGAATTGGGTTCAGGAGCGCAACGTGAGATTGATGATGTTCTGCTTACCAGATATGCCTGTTATCTCATTGCCCAAAATGGTGATCCTCGCAAAGTGCAAATTGCGTTTGCCCAGAGCTATTTCGCGATTCAGACTCGTAAGCAGGAGATAGTTGAAGAGAGAATTAAACTCCAGGAACGTCTGCAAGCACGCCAACAACTTCGAGAATCTGAAACTGAACTCTCAAAAAATATCTACGAGCGTGGTGTGGACGAGAAAGGTTTCGGGCGCATTCGTTCCAAGGGTGACTCTGCATTATTTGGGGGCAAGACCACGTTACAGATGAAGATGAGATTGGGTGTGTCAAAAGGCAGGCCATTGGCGGACTTTCTTCCCACCGTTACTATTACAGCAAAAAACCTTGCAACGGAAATAACCAATTTCAACGTACGCAAGGATAATTTACAGGGAGAAAAATCCATAACCATTGAACATGTACAGAATAGCAGTGGAGTTCGGTCTCTTCTTATAAAACGGGGCATCATCCCCGAATCCCTTCCACCTGAAGAAGATCTGAAAAAGTTGGAACGACGTGTTCGAGCAGATGAACGAAAGATCATAAAATCATCTGAAATTCCACATGACAGGCAATTGCCTGAAAATGACAATACAGAAGATATATAGTATAAACATCAAGATCAAGCCTCGGCGGGTTTTTGCCCAAATTGCCGTGAGGTAACGTGCGTTTATTTAAAAGCTGCGAATCGCCTGCATAAGCAATCTGGGGAAGGAAAAGATCTGGAGTTAATTGGAGATCTCGTAAACGAAGATCGGAAAATTTATGGGATAGGGAGATTATAGCGCGGTCAGCAGGGCCAGGAAGATATTCCGGAGGTGGGTGATAGAAAATCCACAGAATTAAAAAATCAATTGTTATAGTCAAAATTGGAAACCAAATGCAAAGACTTATTAATTGGGGTGTGACCCTAAAGACATTTCTAGAGACATTTCTGTGAATCGCATAGACAAAAAGAACCCCAAAAGGGTTCAACATGTAAGTCCAGGGTGCCGAAGGTCCGGCAGTATTGACGGGAAACCCTGGGAATACCGCATAACCAAAAAAACAAAAGAACCCTGAAAGGGTTCAACATTCCGTTGGGATGCCGGGTATTATTTTTGGTGGGGTGATTTGTTCCCCGGGTGGGACCCGGGTCTGGGATGTTGCACCCCGTTGGGGTGCTGGGTTCTTTTTGGTGGGGCTTGATTTGTTCCCCGGGTAAGACCCGGGGCTCAGATGTATGACCCCGTTGGGGTCCGTAAATCGCACCAGGCGAACCCCAAAGGGGTTCAACATTTAAGCCCGGGGAGAATCCCCGGGATGTTGTGTCGTTCGACAAAAATATAGAACCCTGAAAGGGTTCAACATTATATTAGCCCGTTTAATTCCGGGGACACCATACGTAATTGGAATTAAAAAACAAGGAATGTAAGTAATATGAACGCAGATACAAATACATATACAATGGGGAGCAGTTAAAATGAAGGTAAGATTGGTTTCGAGAAATTTGATTTGTTTGGCGAGTTGTCTGGTGATTTTGCTTCTGATGTTAGGAGTTGGGTCGGCAGAGGCGTCATGGCCTCGGGTTGCTCTTTCCAAGGATGGGACGCCGATCTTCTTTGAGATCTATGGAACCGGCGAGCCGACTCTGGTCTTTGTGCATGGGTGGAGCTGTGATGGGAGGTACTGGCGGGAGCAGGTGCCGTATTTCTCAAAAAAACACCGGGTGGTCATCGTTGACCTGGCAGGGCACGGGCATTCGGGTCTGTCACGTTCGAAGTACACCATGAAGGATTACGGGGAGGATGTCCGGGCGGTGGTGGATGCCGTTGGGAGCCGCGAGGTTATCCTGATCGGGCATTCCATGGGCGGCACGGTGGGCGCCGAGGCGGCCCGGATGATGCTGGATCGAGTGATCGGGCTGATCGGGATAGATACGTTACAGAACATAGAATATCCGTTGACACCGGAAGAGATGAAAAAAATGCTCGCTCCCTTGGAGAAAGACTTCCAAACCGAAAGCAGGGTATTTGTGGAACAGATGATTCGCCCCGGTATCGATCCGGAGCTTCGGGAGTGGATTCTCTCCGATATGTCCGCGGCTCCGCCAGCCGTGGCCTTGAGTTCTCTGAACTACATGATGTCGGAGTACATTAGCGGGCAAGCCGCAAAAATATTTGACAAAATCAAAATCCCGGTCGTAACGGTTAACGCTGATATGTGGCCGGTTGATTATGAGGCCAACCGCCGTCACATGAAATTTTTCGAGACCATCACATTGAAAGGCGCTGGTCATTTCCTGATGCTTAATCACCCCGAGGAATTCAATCGGGCTTTGGAGCAGGCAATACGCATTGTTTCAAAAAACTCTAAAATTGTGCCGGATCGGACTGCGCCCGATAACGTACCTTGAAAGGTACGGCTACTACTGAAAACCCTGAAGATGGCTTCCGCGGTTAGCGACCGCGGCTACAACTTAGAATTCTGGTGACACCACACATAATTCAGTAGCACTACATGTAAAAATCAATAATAATTAAGTATGGTGTCCCCGGAATTAAAGTGTGAAAAAATATGAATAAGCCCTGCGGATAAATTATGTGACTGGCTGGTTAGCTTTTCGGCAATTGGAAACCGGACTGGCTCCGGAATTATAGGGAGAAACTTAATTTGCTGCATATATTTATAGATGCTGATGCTTGCCCGGTTAAAGAGGAAGTGTACCGTGTCGCCCGCCGCTGTGGTCTTGAGGTCACATTGGTGGCCAACTCATGGTTGCGGATTCCAAATGAAGATTGGATCTTGCTCGAAGTTGTCGGGGCCGGCTCCGACGTGGCTGATGATTGGATTGTCGAACATGTGCAACCTCATGATATCGTGGTCACCGCGGATATACTGCTCGCGAGCCGCTGCCTGAAGGCCGGCGCCCGGGCAATCGGTACCAGCGGAAAACCGTTCACGGAAGACAACATCGGTTCGGCTGTCGCGCTTCGGGACCTGTTGTCAGAACTTCGTGATGCCGGAGAGATGACAGGTGGTCCTCCCCCGATCCAGAAACGTGACCGATCCCGCTTTCTTCACCAGCTCGATGAGATGATTCAATTAATCCGCCGTCAACAGCAGTTGAAGTCCTCCTGATCAGGCAAATTGAGATCGCTTCGTCGCGGAGTTTTTCCCGCCATCGGCGGGGCTCCTCGCGATGATATTTTTATGATTGTGGTATGGTCTGAATGACATCTTAGATGATGAGACCTCTCTTTGATCTTCAAATCTCTCGGTGGTGTTTGATAGACTGTAGCTGACCTTGTTGACTCTGGTTTAAGCTTCCGCGGTCAGCGACCGCGGCTACAACTTGGCTCGGTGAGAACTTGGATTGGCTTCCGCGGTCAGCGACCGCGGCTACAACTTGGCCTTGCTTCCGCAGTCAGCGACCGCGGCTACAGAGAAGAAGAAGGAAGAATTATAAATAGGGAAAAGCTATTTTGATCAATATTTTTTGTGGTACAATACGATCCATTTTCATTCCGGGATCGATTATGTTACCCCTGAGCAATGTCACCAGGGACTACGTAAGTCCATCGTCGATCGCCGTCGCAAAAAACAGTAACTACAACGCGCGAAAATAAAGGAGATAAATCGCACAGGATTAAGTTTGAATTACTGTAAACCAGAAATCGAGGCCCCGGTAGAAATACCATTTGTCGGAGATATAACCAAAGAAACAAAACTGGAGAATTCTTCGATAGACTTGATCTACCTATCTACAGTTGTCCACTACTTTTCCCGGGCCCAGATGCAAGGATTTGTGAAAGAAGTCAAACACCTGCTGAAGCCTGAGGACAGACTGGCCATTGTCTAAATAAATAAAGAGGAGACGCCGGTGGGGCCTTCTCGAGCTGTAAAAATCTCACCGGAAGAACTCAAGAAAATAATAAGCATGACCCCGACCGGCTTGACTGATGCCGGGCAATATTTCTATATGCAAAATTTTGGCAAATAGAAGGATTTAATAATACCATAGAAAAGAAAATGAATTTTGCTATCATTCTGTTTTCGCGGATGATGACTAAGTTTACTATTTAATTCCCGGAGAGATGACAATGAATGAAGATCGCAAACAAAAGATAGACGAAATGATCCAGCGGGATCCATTCTGCCGATTTTTGGGGGCTAACGTAAAAATTCTAAAACCAGGTCATAGCCGGGTGACTTTGACTGTCACTGATGAGATGGTTAATTTTCATGGCAACACTCATGGCGGCGTAATTTTCGCGCTGGGCGACATGGCCTTTGCCGCGGCTAGCAATTCCCATGGACAAACAGCAGTAGCACTGAATGTGGGAATAAACTTTTTGAAAGCAACGAACTCCGGTGATAGACTGATCGCGGAAGCTTTAGAACAAACCGCTTCCGGGCCGATAGCTTTATATGACATTACTATTAGAGATGATCGGACGGGGGAGCTTGTCGCGAAGAGTCAGGACCTGGTATATCGAAAAAAAGAATGGTTTGTGCCGGAAATCTAAAAATCGGTAATAGCATCTCCGAAGGATAAAATATAGTGGAACCGGGTAATCTAAATTTTTTTCTTAGTATCTGGATTAAGTTCTTCTTCCTTTTTACGCCCCCCTTTGCTCTCACAATGTTTCTCAGTGTAACCAGAGCGTACACCGAACATCAGAGACGAAAATTGTCAATCCGGATTTCTATCGCGGTTGTGATTGTATGTCTCTTCCTGTTTTTTTTCGGGAATATCATATTCAAAGTATTTGGCATCACTCTGGATGCCTTTCGGGTCGGCGCGGGAGCTTTGCTGTTTCTTTCCGCGGTCAGACTTGTGAAGACCGGGCAAAAGGTTCTTCCTCCCGAGGAGGATGAAGACATTGCTGTAGTTCCTCTGGCGATACCTGTTATTGTCGGTCCGGCCACTATTGGGACGCTCCTTGTCCTTGGGGGAGAGATCCCTAACGTGGGGCAGAGAACGCTGGGCTGTATCGCGCTTGTTATTGCTGTTGCCTGTTTGGGACTGATACTCCTGTTGGGTTCGGCTATTGAACGGGCAATTGGTAAGAGGGGAATTAATATCCTCAGTAAAATAACAGGATTAATCCTGGCGGCGTTAGCCGCCCAGATGATTCTCACCGGGATACGAAATTTCTTTTTTCAGGGATATTGATATCTGAAGATCGACAGAGATACATTGACCTTGCGCGTGTATCTGTCCCGCGGTAAAATAAACATAAGAAGAAAATCTACCAATGTAATATTCAGTTAAGGATAAATAGTATGACTACCAAAAAAACATTCAATGACCTCGGACTTTCCCAAACCGCTCTGACCGCGATTAATAAAAAGGGGTTTGAAGAGCCGACCGCAATTCAGGCTATGACGATTCCGGTTATGCTGAGAAACGATACCAATATTATTGCTCAGGCCCAGACCGGAACCGGGAAAACCGCCGCGTTTGGATTGCCCCTGATAGAAATGATTAACATAGACTCCAAGGCTGTGCAGGCGATCATCCTTGTTCCTACCCGGGAGTTAGCCATTCAGGTATCAGAAGAAATCAACTCTCTCAAGGGCGTTAAGGATCTCAGAATAGTACCAATATATGGCGGCCAATCTATTGATCAGCAGTTCCGCAGACTGAAAAGAGGTGTGCATATTGTCGTCGGGACTCCGGGCAGAGTAATCGATCATCTCAAGAGGAAGACACTGAAGCTGGGGAATATCGAACACCTGATCCTCGATGAAGCGGATGAAATGCTGAATATGGGCTTCATCGAGGATATAGAAGAGATAATGAAGTACACCAATCCCAACAAGAGAACCCTGTTGTTTTCCGCGACCATGCCGAAAAAGATAAAAGCCCTCGCGCACAAATACATGGAGGGTTATGAGCTTCTTGCCGTAAAAGAGCAACTGACGACGGATTTGACGGAGCAGATATATTTTGAAGTAAAAGCCGCTGATAAATTTGAGGCACTATGCCGGATAATTGATATAGAATCTGATTTTTATGGATTGGTTTTCTGTCGAACAAGGAGTGATGTTGATGATGTTGTGACTCATCTAATTGATAGGGGGTATGACGCGGAAGGCATTCATGGAGATATATCACAGGTCCAGAGAGAAAGAACTCTGGGAAAATTCAGGGACCAAAAGATCAGAATTCTTATAGCAACAGATGTCGCGGCACGTGGAATTGACGTTATTAACCTCACCCATGTTATCAACTATTCACTGCCCCAGAATCCTGACTCGTATGTCCACCGAATAGGCCGTACCGGCCGGGCCGGGCATGAGGGCACCGCGATTACTTTTATTACTCCCAGTGAATATAATCGACTGATGTTCATACAGAGGATTGCCAAGACTGATATTAAAAGATCGGAGGTCCCAAAGGTAAAAGATATTATCCAGATCAAAAAGAAAAATATATCCGATGATCTCGTTGCTGTTCTTGAAGATCAGATTGATACTGAATATTATAACTGGGCCAAGCAATTACTCACGGAATATAACCCGACCAGAATATTGGCTGCCGTCCTCAACTATAGTTTCGAAGAAGAACTCGACCCTGATTCCTATGGCCAAATACAAGAGATTACCAAGAAAGGGAAGCAACTTGATAAACAGGGCAAGACAAGACTCTTTGTAGCCCTGGGAAAGAAAGACCGGATCAATGCCAAAAAACTTGTTGAGCTTATTATGAAGAGGGTCTCGGTCAAGTCTAGGGAGATCAATGATATCCAGGTGATGGAAAAATTTTCTTTTGTAACGGTTCCTTTTGATAAAGCGGAGAAGATCGTTGTCAGCTTTAGAGAAAAGGGAAGGAAGGGGCTAATTACGCACGCCAGGAAAGACCGAAAAGATAATGATAACACGCAGAGGAAGGCGTCATCGCACCGTCGCCGTTGACGCAAAGTGTTAGCCATCAAAATATAAGGAAGACTTATTTCCGAGATGAATATTGAAATTAATCGCAACCTGGGAGAGCAACCCCTCGCACGAATCATGGTGAATCATGGCCTTAAGGCGCGAGATTTGGTATCCATCTCTACTCAGCAGCTCACCCATAAAATGGTATCCAGGGCCCGCAAAGGCAGAAGGTTGACACCAAACGTCAAATTAAAAATTCGCGAAGCATTGAACAAATCCACCGGAAAGAACTATTCTCTGGAGGAATTGTTTAACTACTAAGAAGAACTCCGAGAAACTGAAAAATTGGCTCGCGATGGGAGTCAGTCCAACAACCGAATAAAACACAAGAACAGAATAAATTAATATTGACGGTACTTCAACTATCCACTATTATGCTTAGGCAACTCACAATCAACCCAAATTAAGGAGGTAGTAGATAATGGGAATAATATGGATATTTATAATAGCAGTAGTGGCAGTGATTATTTATTACATCATTGCCAATCGTTCCCCAAAAAAGGTTGCCGAAAAAATCGAACCTCCGGAGAGAACTTCTCCACCGCCAGTTGGCTCCGAAGCACCTCCGGTGGCTGAATCTGGTGAGAATAAAGACACAGAAGATTCTTCGTCTCCTTCCCCGTCATCTCCGCCGGCGCCATAAGTTATTTCGATTGCCTGCTGATGCACGCAAGACCGGAACGAATGAGAGGTCGGTCTGAGAAGTAAATACTGCCGGCGCTCTATGTTCTTTTCGGTCTTGTTTTTTTTGACATTTATGTTGAATATGAGGGTGGCAATCTATATAAAGTAACATTCGCATTATTTATAGATTATATTTTCCTCCTGGAAAATATAAGGGCGATTAGCTCAGTCTGGTTAGAGCGCTACGTTGACATCGTAGAGGTCACTGGTTCGAGTCCAGTATCGCCCATCTTCTTTTTCCTTCGAAAAAATAAGATCTAAAAATTTGGAACAGTAAAATTATTGTATTTCAACGGTATATTTCGTTATTCACGCGTTAATATTGGACTGAAAAGATGATAATTTTTACGAAGTAAAAATTATGGTTGATCAAGAATATTTAGAATTATACCGGCATAGTACAGCACATGTGATGGCCCAGGCGGTGAAGCGTATCTTCCCGGATGCTAAACTCGGGATCGGGCCTTCGATCGCGGACGGGTTTTACTATGACTTTGATCTCTCCGAAACCCTCACTCCGGAGTTATTCGGCCGGATTGAAGATGAGATGGAAAAGATCATTGCCTCCGATTACCCCTTTGAGCGCGAAGAACTCTCCTATGATCAGGCGAAGGCTCTATTCGCGGAAGTGGGGGAGAGCTATAAGCTGGAACTCCTGGAGGGCTTAAAAAACGATACGATCACCATCTATCGGGATGGAGATTTTATCGACCTCTGCCGGGGTCCCCATCTGGAAAGTACCGGAAAGATCAAAGCATTTAAACTCCTGAGTGTCGCCGGGGCATATTGGAAAGGAGACGAGCAGCGTCCGATGCTCCAGCGGATTTATGCTACGGCTTTCATCAATAAGAAGGAGCAGCGCCTTCATCTGGCCGCGATCGAGGAGGCCAAGAAGAGGGACCATCGTAAACTGGGGAAAGATATGGACCTCTTCAGTTTTCATGAAGAGGCGCCGGGCACCCCCTTTTTTCATCCCCTTGGTGTGATTCTCTACAATACTCTTCTTGATTTCTGGCGGCAAGTTCACCAGGAACATGGTTATCAGGAGGTAATGACACCGCTCATCCTCAAGGATGAACTCTGGCACCGGAGCGGACACTGGGATCACTATAAGGATCATATGTATCTCAGTACAGTCGGGGAACAGGGCTATGCCGTAAAGCCAATGAACTGTCCCGGGACTCTTCTGCTCTATAAAGAGCGGCAGCATTCCTACCGGGAATTTCCTCTCAAGATCGCGGAACTGGGCCGTGTCCACCGCCTGGAGTTGACCGGGGTCCTCCATGGTCTTTTCCGGGTTCAGGGTTTTGTCATAGATGACGCTCATATCTTCTGCCTCCCGGAGCAGATCCAAGGTGAGATAGAGAAGGTCACCGAGTTGATCCTATCCCTCTACCATACAGTAGGCTTTGATGAATACCAGATCGAAATCTCCACCCGTCCGGATAAGTCGATCGGGAGTGATGAAAATTGGGAGTTGGCCACCCGTAGTTTAATGGAGGCACTGGACGCGAAAGGGATTAAATATGCCATCAGCGAAGGGGAGGGGGCTTTTTATGGGCCGAAGATAGATTTTCATATTAAAGATTGCTTGAAGCGAACTCATCAATGTGGCACTATTCAGCTTGATTTTTCCATGCCCGAGCGTTTTGAACTGGAATATATCGGTGCGGATGGGAAAAAACATCGCCCGGTAATGATCCATCGGGCAGCATTTGGATCGATTGAGCGATTCCTGGCTATTCTGCTCGAGCATTATGGGGGTATTCTCCCTCTCTGGCTGGCACCGGTCCAGGCGATAATACTGCCGATATCCGAGAAGACTGTACGGTATGGCCAGAACCTTAAGAAACAGTTCCAGGCTGCCGGTATCCGGGTTGAGCTTGATGAGCGGAACGAAAAGATAGGCTATAAAATCCGCGCCGCCAGGAACAGGAAAATTCCTTATATGCTGGTGGTCGGCGCGGCGGAAGAAGAGTCTAAGACAGTAGCGGTGAGAAAGATCCAGGATGGGCAGATCGGTGAATGGAATATAGATAAATGCCTGGAAGTATTAAATCAGGAGATAACTGAGCGAATATAGGCCTTATTCAAAAAGATATTTTTACCACGAAGAACACGAAGTTCACGAAAGCATTTAAAATACCATAAATAATTCCAATTCTTTTTTCTTTAATTCGTTTCATCCGCGGTTAAAATATGCAACAAAGCTAAGTTATAGAATATTAAATAAGCTGCTTTATGGGAAGCAGGAAAACAAGGAGGTGACATACGATTCAAAGAAATATTTTTATTAACAGGGATATCCGGGCCAATAAAGTTAGAACCATTGACACGGATGGTACTAAACTGGGAATTCTGGATCTGGATGAGGCGTTGCGGTTAGCCCGTGATAAAAACCTTGACTTGGTCTGCGTAGCCCCGAAATCAGTTCCTCCGGTTTGCCGTATTCTTGATTATGGGAAATATAAATATGAGTTGAGCAAACGGGAGAAGAAGACCAAGGCGCAGCAGCATGTCGGAAAGCTCAAAGAAGTTAAGCTGAAGGCCAGGATAGAGGAACATGACTATCAGGTAAAACTACGGAAGGCGATTGGTTTCCTGAGCCGGGGCGACAAACTTAGGGTAACGCTAACCTTTAGAGGCCGGGAGATGATCCGTCAGGATCATGGACGCCATATACTCGAGAGAATGATCAAAGATCTGGAAGAGTATGGACATGTGGAAGGTAATGCCCGGATGATGGGACGGAGACTGGCGACTGTAATCACTCCGACTTAGTCCGGAACGTAGGCGGTAGTAAGTGCCTAAAGTGCGCTAAAGTGCCTAAAGTTGTTCGCTTTCACCTCGCTTTTCAGGCTTTAGTATCCGGTTTATGGCGAATAATAAAAGTTGTTGCTTTTCGACCGGTTTTCCCATCTTTTATATCCATCTATAGGAGAGAGTTGCTGGTTAAAAACTGATTGTGGCCACCCCGGGAAAAATCACAGGGGGGGGCGACTA
>Ga0208771_1000367_pt1 | contig 27593 bp, 38 predicted proteins | sample AntAceMetag02UKX_FD_184775 | JGI IMG/M metagenome (GOLD analysis project Ga0208771, IMG submission 184775) | Saline lake microbial communities from Ace Lake, Antarctica - Antarctic Ace Lake Metagenome 02UKX (SPAdes) (version 2) | ecosystem: Environmental > Aquatic > Non-marine Saline and... | reverse complement strand
TTGCAGGCGTGGGCGCAGGTGAGCGCTACGGCAAAAGCAACGTCGAACTTTCTTCCACAGTTTTTGAAGATGGACTTATTGTAGGTCGATTTGCAAAACTAGACACCGCAAGCATTGATTTGCTTGACGGCTCTGCTACTCCAAGTTTAGCGGGTGTTGTATTACGCAGCGTTTCGATGGATTTAGAATCGGGGCAAGCAATAGACTCTGATATTTACAATCAAATTTCCTATTTACGTTCAGGACTCTGCACCGTCGCAGTGAAAACAGGCGAATCACCTGCTGTTCTCGGCAGAGTGTATGTCTCAAATGACGGCGATGCTCATGACGGTCTTGCTACAGCGACGAATACCGATGTTGCTGTTAACGCCGAATTTATTATGGAAATTAAAACAGACACATGGCTTATCTATCTTGCACCGCCTCCTGGCGATATTGCAGACCACATCGGAGATGCTGTTGGTGCGCATGCCGCTTCTGCAATAAGCCTTCTCGATTCGGGAGCCTTTACTTCTGCTATAGAAGTCGAAGCTGCTCTTGCAGAAATATATCCAAAGATTGCTGTTGCGGTCGCTGATCCGAGCGATGCGGGTGCTTTACCTGTTACAAAGTCTGCTACTATAGCGTTGACATCGACTGGTGTTGTAGATACAAGAACTCTAGCAATCCCTTCTCTTGCGGGAACAACATTGCTCTTGTCTTTTGACGTCGATGCAGGAGATCTTGCGGTAACTGTTGCAGCAGGGATTAACGTTGCAGGGAATACTATTATGACTTTTGATACAGCAGGGGAGTACATAAAACTTGAAGCTGCACAAGTCGCAGGCGCTCTGGTCTGGCGCGTGATTGCTAACGATGGCGTAGTTCTATCTTAACTTTAGAGGATTTGAAAAATGAAAATTAAAAATTTATATAACCTTAATTCTTTTGAAGATTTTCTAAAATCTGGAAAGAAAACTGGTTTTACAGATGCCGCCGCAGGTGTTGTATTAGATCGTTACTTAACACAAGTTGACCCAAAGATTTTTGAGAAGCTTTACCCTGAACTTTCTTTCATGAATTCTGGTGTGACGGTCGATAATACTGGCGGATACGCTAGGCGCATACAATCTTTAAGGATCGTTGAGCAGGGTGAGTTCACGACATCTGGAGATGCTGCATCAGACAAAGGGAAAATTAGCTTATACGGCGAAGATTCCTACCTGAAAGTTTCAGTTCGTGAAGCTTTTTCGATCTGGAGCGATGATGATGTCAACGAAGCTAGTCTTGCAAATGTTAACTTGATTAGTAAGTATATCGAAGCAACTAACAAGATTTACCAGCGCGAAGTAGATGAAGCAGGATTTATCGGGATTCCCGATATTGCTTCCTCGACTGGTCTTTTGAACTACGCAAGTTTTACCTCTAGCGCTGCTTCTGGATTAATCGCGACTCTTACAAATCAAGAGATGTATGACGCAGTTGCAGGGCTTATAACAGACCAGTGGGGTGCTGTTAATAATACTCCAGGGTACATGGCTGATCGAGTAATTTTACCAGTCACCATCAGCAATGTTTTGAGCACAAAAATACTCAACACTGCTAGCGGATTCAGAACGGTAATGGCTGCGTTGACTGAAAACTTCCCTTCAGTAACATTTTCAAGCACTTTCAGAGCTGAAAGCGTTAGTGCAACGTCAGTAACAGTTGCATTTAGCACAAGCGATCAAGTCATGAAGATGAGAATACCTGTTCCTCTTACCGTTGGCGAGATCATCAAAAACGGTAGCTTTGACTACAAATGCGATAGCAAATATAGGATTGCAGGGCTTGATATCTTAGAAGACACTGGTGGCAGAATCCTCACAGGGCTGTAGGATGAAAAAAACCATTGAAGAATTGCAGAGCGAAGCAACGGCGAAAGGAATAAAATTTGATCGGCGATGGGGAGCTAAAAAGCTTCAGCGGAAAATTAATGGTGTGGTTGTCAGCAATGATGACCGCACTATTGTCGTTCCCGCAGTTGTTGAAAAACAAGAAGCAAGAGAAGATAATGAAATCCCCGAAGCTAAACTTTACAAGATTAAAAACGTCTCTCCGAACAGGTACGAGATCGGAAGATTCGCAATAAATTCTATGGAGATTTTAGCGCTATCAGAAGATCAACTATCAGATGAATATCTCATGAAGCGTGTTTTTCATCACGTTGAGATCGGTAAGTTTAAGGTAATAGATTAATGACAGTTATTGATGATTTTAAAACTCGGTTCCCCGAATTCGATACGACAGAAGTCGATACATACCTTCCTGCGCAAATAGAAATTTACCCTTGTTTCTACGGCGGATTGTACGAAGATTGCGGAGTTGAGATCATTTTAAATTTATTAGCACATATGCTTACACAAGAGACATCGGCAGGCAGTGGCGCTTTAAAAGACGAAGCTTCCAAAAGCGTTGGCAGTGTATCAGTAAGTTACGGATTAGCTACAAATAGCGAGCGGGGGCTTTGGTTCAGATCGACAAAGTACGGTATGAGATATCTACTTTTGACGATGCACAATCGCGGAGGGTTTTTTGTTTGAAACCTGAAAAAGTTCTAAAACTCACGACTGAATATCTTAAGAATTTGAAGGAAGCATCAACGCGGTACGTTGCGGTAGGGCTACCTAGGGAGAACGTCGGAAGTGAAGTATATAGTTCAGGTAAAACAATACTCGAAGTCGGAGCATCGCATGAATATGGGGCGGGGGTTCCTATGCGGTCTTTTTTGCGTATGCCTTTTGATCTTGAAGATAAAAAAATAACGGCAGAGATTGGGAAGCAGTTTAAAAAGGTTTTCGACGGAAACAGAAGCGTAGAAAAGGCTCTAGGGCTGATCGGTGCAATGGCTAGGAATATCGTCATTATGGCTTTCAAAACTGGAGGTTTTGGGCAGTGGAAAGATATAACGCAGACGACGAAAGAGCTTAAAGGCTCGTCAAAAATATTGATTGATAGTGGAACGCTAAGAAACTCTATAACGTGGGTTGTAAGATAATGTTGCCCGATATGTCAAATGTCTTGCGAGGTTGGGAGCAGAGCGTAAAGATAAAAACCGTTACACGCTCAACTACCGATTTTGTCGAAACCGATGTTGTTGTTGTGAGAGAGCAGGTTTGCGTTGTACAAGTTGCGGAAAAAAGTAGATTGAATTCCAAAACGATTAACTGGGCGCTAGATTATATCGCTGTACATAGCCGAGAAGATATTTCACTCGGAGAATATGTCGAATTTGATTCAGCAGATTATAAAGTTATCGTTAGCGGAAATTGGAACCAATACGGCTATATCGAAATTATTGCAGAAGCTACAGGCAAAAATCTTATAACATAGCGGGAACATGGACGTACTGAAAAGCACAGCGATTTTTGTTAGAGATTTATTGAGTTATGATGAGTCGCTTATACGAATCGGACGTTTCAACTTTGTGCTTGATGGGCTTGAAAGTAATTATATCGCAGTCGATGCTATCAGTCCTGCGGTCAGGCTTGGAGGAGGGCAATATTTTGACGCGACTTCCGAAGTTATGGAATATCAAGAACAATGGCGTATTCCCGTTATAATTTCTTTTTACGGCACTTTGGCACATACAAACGCGAACAATTTCAGGCTATATTTACAGAGTCAAGACTCCATAGAGCTACAGGAAACGCTAGGTATAGCAGTTTTTAAAGGCTCAAGCGTCATGGATATTAAAAATTTGACTGGTCAAAATTATAACAATCGACTAGATTTAACTATCAACGTTGAACATAGTATTTCTGCAGATATCGACACTCTTAGAATAGATACAGCAGAGACAACTTTAATCGTAAATAACTAGAGGTGGAAAAAAATGAGCGCAAATATTAGCAACGTAATAAACGTTACGCTTAACGAGTCGGCAGAGCTTGCAGATCGTGATCAAATGAATGTCGTGGCAATAATGACAAGTCAGCAAGACGGCACTATATCGACAGCTAATCGCTATGAAATTTACACTGATATAGCAAGCGTTATAACTGATTTTGGCACAAGCTCGGCGATGGCAGATTATGCAACGACTTTTTTCGCAACATCTCCGAATGCTGTTAATGCCTCTGGTGCGCTTGTTGCTGGGTACTGGAGAGGAGCGCAGGAAACCGTTGCAGCAACCGCGGGGACTCTTACTGGCGAGCAAATCACAGAAGCAACTCTAATCGACTCTTTGCAAGAAATTGATGATGGCTCTTTTAGCATTGATATAGACGGAGCGACGGAAGCTATTACAGGACTTGATTTTCAGGAAAGCACAACAATGACGGAAGTTATCGCCGTTCTTAACGATAAAATTTCTGGCGGAGTAGCTAGTTATTCCGATCAGCGCATAATCATAACGTCAAGCACTACGGGCGTAACGAGTCTAATCACATTGCCCGTTGCGGGAGCAGCAGGAACTTTTGTCGGCGTGCTTCTTGCTATTTCGGCAGGGACGGGAGCAGTAGTTACAGCAGGAGTCGCGATTGTTGTATTGAGCGTTGAGACGAAAACAGCAGGCATCACAGCGCTAAAAGCAGCTGTAAATATTAAGGGAGCGATGTTCATCGACAAGCCAAGCGATGCAGACGTAACGCTTTTAGCAACGTGGGCTCAAGCGAATGATGTTCTTATGTATGACGTTTTTAACGATACGGATAATCTTCTAGTCGATACAACAAACGTCGTTTGGGCTACAAAGCTTGCAGGATTTACAAATTATCGAATGCTTTTCAGCAAGGCTGGAAACAGGAAACTTGCATCATCATATATGGCAAGAATGCACAGCGTTAATTTTGGAGCTGAAAATTCTACTTTTACAATGCACCTAAAAGAGTTATCAGTATCGGCGGAAGATTATACGCAAACACAAATCACAAACGCTAAAACAGTAGGTCTTGATCTTTATACTACTATCAAAAACACCTCTGTTATCTTGACAAGCGGTAAAAATGATTTTGCAGATAACAGATATAATATAATTGCTTTTGTCGATGCGTTGCAGACTGATATGTATAACCTGCTCAGGGCAACAGCTACGAAAATTCCTCAAACATTGCAGGGCGTTAACCGCTTGGTCGATCAGGCAGAAAAAACATCGCGTGAGTTCGTCCGTGCTGGAATGCTTGCACCTGGGACGTGGACGAGTTCAGATTTCTTTGGCAATCAGGAGACTTTCGACAGGAATATCGAGAGCAACGGCTTTTATTGGCTTGCGGGATCCCTTGCCGATCAGTCTGCATCTGATAGAGCAGCGAGGAAGAGCCCCGTTTTACAAGGCGCAATCAAAAATAGCGGAGCAATACATCATGTGGACACTGTTATTTTCTTTAACCTGTAGGACTTAGGTTAAGGCGCTGTTGATGGTTGGCGTTTTTCGTCGCACCATGCATAATAGCCTACTTTAACAACATAAGGTAGGTTATGAGTAAGGGAGTAGAGTTTATAAAAGATATTGGCTTGAGAAAGCCAAGAGAAGATAGCAAAAGCCCAAAAAAGTATAGATATGTTTTGGCTAAATGCTTATATTGCGGCAAGGAATTTGAGACTCGCAAAAGAGGTTTTGACAAATTAAAATCCTGTCAAAAATGTGCGATGGGTATTAGGCCAGTGAGTATAAGGGGAGAATGTAATTTAAGGCATGGACTTAGCAGGAGTGGCGTTAAAAGGCACCCCCTATATAGCCGATGGGAAAGCATGAAAAAGCGTTGTAACAACAAGAATTGCAGAAGTTATAAGACCTATGGCGGACGTGGCATCAAAGTTTGTGACGATTGGAATAGAGATCCTAAGCTTTTTTATGATTGGGCAATTGAGAATGGATTCAAGGAAGCGTTACAGCTAGATAGGATCGACAATGATGGAAACTATGAGCCTGACAATTGCAGGTGGGTTACAGGGCTTGTAAATGCCAATAATAAAAGCCGCATGAGAAGCAATAATACAACTGGATTTGTAGGGATAGGGACGAAGAAAGATTTATCGGGATTTTATGCAGTTATACATTCCAACGGTAAGAATAAATACCTTGGACATTTTGCCACACCAGAAGAAGCCAGTACAGCTTATGAAAAAGCGAAAGAAGAAAAACTTTTAAAGATGGAGAATTAAAGCATGTCGGTAATATCAGTTTCAGCAGATTCAACAACGCTAATACTTAACGGCACAGCAATTGGCGATTTAGTATCGGGTGACATAATTACACTAGTCCCTGCAAACCCCGTTACATCTCATATTAATTCTGCTAATGGCGGAGTTAATATAAACGAAAGAACCGATCGAGACGTTTACGATTTGACAGTCAGAGTTCAGCGGTTAAGCGGTTCTGATGTATTTCTAAACAACACGCTTAAGCAATCTCCGCCAACAGTCCTCAATGGTTCCCTCAAGGAAAATTTTACGCGAGACGGAACGGATGGAGTGGAAACTTGTTTGCTAGAAAACGGGAGTTTTACAACTCAACCGACAAAAACGATCAACAACGAAGACGGAAATGCTTTGTCAGAGTATGTTATTCGGTTCAGAAATGCGACAAGAAATCTATAAGCGAAGGTAGTCAGTCAACTACCCCATAGCTAAAGCTAGGGGCTTGTAGCTAGTCAGGAGACCGCTACCATTGGCGCGTTGACAGGCGCCATTGACGAGACAACAGACTCGCCAAATTTCAGAAGATTGAGAGACGCGTTAACGTCGCTGTGCTGATAATTTCCACAGCTAGAACATTTAAAAAGGTGCTTATGCCTAGAACCGAGACAATCACAGAACGAGCAGATTTGCGAGCTATATGCCGGATTGACGTACACGACGCTAATCCCATGTGCCATAGCTTTGTATTCGATAAACTGCATCAGTTGATACCACGACCACCTGTGCAGTCGGGAACGCATGCGCCTGTTTCCTTTTATTCGCTTTCTTATGTTCTTGAGGTTCTCAAGTACGATAACCTTTGCATCGCTTTCAACAGCCTCATTAACAATTGCTTTGCTGATAATGTGATTGATTTCTTTAACGTGTCGACTTTCTCTGCCAGAGATTCTCTGCAAACAGCGTTTAGCCGAGCGAGAACCATTGGACTGAAGTTTTCCACGTCGTGCAAGAAACTTATCTCTTTTGTGTCTAAGTTCGTTTCCTTTATGTATTGTGCCATTGGACGTCGTAGCAATGTTATTCTCACCTACGTCTATGGCGATAATGGTTCCGTCCTTTTTGGTCGGAACGTCAGGGATATCAAGGACAACGTTGAAAAACCAACGCTTCCCTTTCCTAAGAAGTTCAGCTTCTTTAACTACGCTTTCCTTGAGATACTCTCGCTGAAAATTTCCAAGTTTAAAGGTGCATTTGATTCTTCCGTTTACCGTAAAGAGGGAGAGGACATCGCCTTTAAGAGCAAAAGTCCTCTTGTCATAATGCACGCTTCCAGCTTCACGAAAGTTTATCGTAGGAACGTCTTGGTCACGTTTAATCTTGAGAACCTTATAGGAAGAACAGACCTTTTTAATTGCATTACAAACCATTTGAGAACCAATAGAAGGAAAGCTTCCTCTCAAAGAATAGTAGCAAAGATGGTGGAGAGCTACTCTATTCCAACATCTATTTTCAACAGAAAAAGGAACGACGCCGTTGCATGCGTTGGCGAAAACCTTCTGCGTCTCGAGGAGAGCGTCAGACTGTTCTTGCGTCAATGTAAGCTTAAGGTTTATCGTTCTTTTCATATAGGAAGACTAACATTAATTAGGAATTAAAACAACAAAAAAGGAGCGGCGTTTCCTCCCCATGTCTAAAGACAGGGGTATCCACGCCGAAAATTTGATGAGTGATTCAGAAAAAGCTTTTGCAGAATTCAAGGCTATTTATGAAGATTGCGAAGCAACGATAAACGGCAGGATTTACGCGATAACAAAAACGACCCATAAAAAGCGTCGAAAGGTCTTTGCATTTTTTACTAAGAATCTCAAAGAGCTTTCTAGCGGAAATTATTCGTGTTTAGATAGTGATGATTTTGAGCCTGTAGAAAAAACGATAAATGATCTTGTACTTTTTGAAGGAAGTTTAATTTCGAGACTACCTGAACACTGGGAAAAATACCCCGAAGATTACGCCGTTTTTGTCGTTGCGATGCTAGGGGCGATTAGCTATCCTTTTTTGGTCGGATTGCGTGGAAGCTAAAGTTTGTCGTTCCACGCGGTGAAGCTAGTCTAATAGCAAAAACTAATGTTAGCGACGATGATATGACTGTTTTTTATTTGTCGAAACAAGGCTATGGAAGTATTGCAGAGATTGGCGGACTTGATACAACGGAATTGCTCGACTTGATGGAGTTCGAGCATATGACACACGCGATAGAAAATTACAAAATCAGCGAGTCAAGGAAGAGATAAAATGGCAGTTGTCAACGAAGTAATAACCAAATTTTCCTTCAGCGGTAGCACTAAGCCCTTGTCTTTGTTTAACGCCGATCTTGGTAAAGGTATAATGTACCTAGGTGGTTTTTCTGCTGCAATCGGTGCGTCGCTTGCAGTTATCGCAAAATGGTCTGATGGGATACTCAATGCGCTTAATCCTCTAATTCTTCTCTCAAAACAATCTGGGGTCGCTACTCAATATATCCAAGAGATGGGCTATGTCGCGATTGCAAGCGGTTCGAGTTTACAGGCGATGGAAAAGACAATCTCGAGCTTAAGTCGCAAGATCGGCAGTGCCACACTTAACGGCAATCAGGATTTTTCACGGCTTGGGATATCGATAAGGAAAGCCTCGGGAGAAATCAAAACAGCGGATGAGATCCTCGGCGAAGTTGGCGAGCGTTTTAAGGCAATGAATTTGTCATTATCTCAACAAGTGACAATAGCGGAGTCGCTTGGAATTGATTCAACGTTGCTTGAAATGCTTGGAAAGACATCGGGTAGGATAAAAGAGCTTAGGGAAGAGTCCAAAGGCTTCGGCGTTCTCACGAAAAAGCAAACAGAACAAGTCGAAGCTTATAATAGATCAGTTGCGAAGCTACGTTTTAATCTCGACGGAATGAAAATGTTGATCGCGGTAGGGTTAGCACCAGAGCTTGATAAGCTTTCAAAACAGTTCAATTCATTCCTTGTGGACAACAAGGATTCTATCGTTTCAGGGATTGGTAAATTTGCTAAAGGGCTGACTGAAGTTATGGCGCTATTGTGGAGAATGAAAGTTCCTCTTATGGCTATCGGTGCGATTATCGCCGTTTCTATTGCTCCCGAAATCATTGCTATAACTGCCGCTGTTACGGCTCTTGCTTTGTTAGTCGATGATCTATCCATGCCGATGAGAGGCGGTGAATCTGTCGTTGCAAATAAGTCTTTAGAGGTAATGCACACGATAAACAAACCTGTCGATTCCATGTTAGGATTTATGAAGAATATGTTTAACGGTGGCGGGAAGGTGGAGCAAAATGTAGTAGTAGAGGTGAAATCTACAGATCCAGAACGGTCTGCAATAGAAGTAAGAGATAAATTGCAGGAACATTTGGAAATAGCTAAAGCATTAGTCCAAGGTGGGGGAATGTAATGTCTATCATACGCGATTACCTTGACGGACAATTTCGTAACGAGAAAAAGGAAGAAGTAGGCATCGGTGGCTTTACAGCTATTGCTAGAGTATCAGAAAAAACGACGAGATCAAGCGAAGTCCCTGTAGTGTATCTTGAAGATGGAAGCCCTGTTAGCGATCACATTATTCGCAAACCGCTTTCTATCGCTATTGAGGGTAATGTATCAGACGTTCACGTCAAGACATCTGATCTTTTTTATGCAATTCGCAGAGTTCAAAAAACGCTTGGAATAATAACGCAGTACACTCTTGATAGCACAACAGTTCAGCTAGCTAAAATCTCTGATATATCGAATGATATCATTAATGCCGTTGATAAAGTCGACTCGGAAATTAACGCGGGGCAACAGCTTTCTGGGTATCTTGGCTTAGTTAAAAGCGCATCGGGAAAGAATATAAAAAGCTTTGTAGATGCAATGGAAGCGCATTTTTTTAGCAATACGCTTATTTCTATTGATATGCCATATAATCGATACGACAGGATGCGGATCACAAATCTCGAGATTGAGAGGGATAACGAAAACTCTGCTATATCTTTTCGACTAGAAGCCAAACAGATTAATTTTGTCAAGAATATTTTTATCCCCGTAACACCTGTTAAGAATCCTGCTGATAATGTCAACGGTCAGCTTGACGATACAAAAGACAAAGGGGTGCAGGAAGGAGCAACTGTTCCACACTCATTTTTAAGCTATTTAACGGGAGTTGCGGGGTAAAATTATGGCTAAAGTAGTTCAGAACATAGGTTCAGAGGCAAACCAAAAGCATACAATTCTTTTTGGAGAATCGGAAATTATATTGAACTTGAGGTTTTACCCTAGAACTACAACATGGTTTATGGACGTTTCGTATGGTGTTTATTCAGTTTTTGGCGTGAAATTATCAATAGGTGTTTTGCATCTCTTAAGCAATAACCTTCCCTTTGATTTTGTAGTTCGTGATTTATCTGGTAGAGGCATCGATCCTTTTCAGAGGAAAGATTTTAGCGATGGGCGTTGCGAGCTTTACCTTTTAGATGCCGATGATATGGAAGATATCAGAGGAGTACCAGTGCCAGAATGACAAGCACACGATTTACACGAGACTACGAAATTTCTATTACAATCGGCGAATCCGAAACTATAATAAAACCTCCTATTCGGGTTGATTTTGACATAAACAAATCCATAAGCGGACAACTTAATAAGATGAATCTTAACATCTATAACCTAAGTCCTTCTAAACGGCTTTCGATTGTTAAAGATGTTGAGGATACGGACGTTATCCCTTTATCAGTTTTTGCAGGATATCAGGGGCGCTTGGAGATGATATTCAGAGGCACAATCAGTAAGTGTTCTAACGGTCGAAGCGGTGCAGACATTATCACGCGCATAAGTTGCTTCGATGGCGGAAGCGATTTTTTCGATACATTTATTTGCAAAACAGTTACAAAAAACGAAGTCGCTGTTGATGCTATTCTTGCTGATATGCCTCGAATAACGAAAGGCAAAATTTCTACTAGACCAGTTTTGACGAGACCTAAAGTCCTTGTCGGCAGTCCTGCAAAAATTCTTGATAATATGACAGATGAAGAGGAACATTGGTTCGTTGAGAACGAAAAGCTCTATATGTTGAAAGATGGTGAAGTTGTTGGAACGTATATCCCTGAAGTTTCGGCAAAAACAGGATTGATCAGTTCACCAACTCGAGAAAAAAAACGCGTTACGTTCAAGATGATGATTGATCCATCGGTGCGCATAGGCTCAAGGGCTAGTCTTAAGAGTGTTATTGCTCCTCACCTCAACGGTATATATAAAATTGAGGACATCAATTACAACGGTGATAATTATGGCGATGAGTGGTCGCAGACTTGCACTTGTCAACTCAAAACGGATATGATTGTCCTATGAAAAAGCTTCAACTTTCAGATGTGCTAAATGATGCGATTAAAGACGCTTTAGCGAATGTCCACACAACTACACTCGCAATAGTAACGGCAGTAAATACAAAAACCATAAATGTCAGACCCGTTATAAATCGTCAGGTCGATGGGGTTTCGAGAGATTTGCCCGAATTTATTGAAGTCCCACCGATTTTTCTACAAGGTGGAGGGAGCTATACTTCTTACCCTATCGCTATCGGCGATTATTGTTTACTACTTATTTCTGAAAGGTGCTTTGATAGGTGGTATGTCGGACAAGATTTCGTGAGTCCTGCAGAATACAGAATGCACGATTACAGCGACGGCATCGCTATTGTAGGCATCAACCCCGAAAGTTCTGCTATAACGATTCCTACTGAAATACAGCGGAATGGTAATTATACGCAGACAGGCAATGCTACGCATGTAGGCGATTATGATATAACTGGAGATTACGAGCAAGCTGGCGACATGACAATTGTTGGAGATTTTAAGCTAACAGGGAATATGCAGGTAATCGGTAACATATTGTGCACAGGCACAATCTCGGCGGCAAACTTCACGGGAACAGCGGGCGGAGCGATGTCAAGTAGCGTTGACATCGAAACTACTGGAGAAATTACAGCAGGCGGAATTGATTTGTCTACGCATACGCATGATTACACTTGGACAGATCCTGGCGGAAGCGGTACAACAAACACGCCTAACTAGTCTAAAATAAAGGTGAAGGAAGATGGAAGTTGCAGGAATAACTTCAGAGGGTGACTTTACTTTTGGGCGAAGTTTAGCATCGTATAAAACTAAAAGCGACGCGATAGCTCAAAACGTTGTAACAAGATTACGATTATTCACAGATGATTGGTATCTTGATGTTGATTCAGGAATCCCTTGGATTGAGCTTTTAGGAACCCGTGGAAATTCGGATCGCATACGCAGAGAAGTCGAAAAGTCTGTACTGCAAACGGACGGTGTTAAGTCGATTTCGAAGCTTGAGATAACAACAGATTCGGAAAATCGTGGTTTATCTATTGAGCTAGAATATAACGATGTTTTTGATTTAGATGTTTCAGAGATAGTTTATATTTTCCCTGAAAGTTTTCTGTGAAAAGAAATAAAAGATTATGCTAATCTAAAAAAAAAAGATAGAGGGGTTGAGATGTTACCAGAGTTTACTGCAGAAGGCATCGACGTTCAGACTTTTGAGGAGATTTACGACGAGTTAGCAGACGGATATAAAACAATTTACGGCGCGCTTATCGACCTTAGTTTAAATACTCCCGATGGGCAACGCATAGCAATAGAAGCACAGGCAAGGCTCGATTTACAGTCTTTTGCTTTGTCGCTTTATAATCAGTTAGACCCTAATTTTGCTGTTGGAAATTCGTTAAATCGGTTAATTAAATTCGCTGGAATAAGCAGAAATCCCGCGGTCAGGTCTTACGTTTCTGTGACGATTAATACAGACCGAACTCTATCGCTTCCCGATAATTATATAGTTGAAGATGATCTTTTTCAGCATTGGGTGACAACTTCAGAACAGGCGTTGGCAAGTGGAGACAATACCGTCGTTCTCTATTCTGAGGATTTTGGCGCTTATTCTGCAGGTGTTGGAACGGTAGTCACGCCCGTAACAATCGTTATCGGAGTAAACACCGTCACAAATCCCGCGATTGCTGTTGCGGGAGAAGATGAGGAGACCGACGAAGAGCTTAGAATGCGACGCAATTTATCGCTAGAAACGCCGTCGACAAGTACTTTAGGGGGACTATATACAGCTATTGGCGATATTGACGATGTTACTGATCTAAAGATTTACGAAAATTACACAAATTCTGTTGATGCCGTTCTTACACTTGATGCGCATACTGTGTGGTGCATCGTCGAGGGAGGTTCTGATGCCGATATCGGCGAAGCTATTGCAAAGACAAAAACAGCAGGATGCGGACTGAAGGGGACAGAAACTGGGACTTATGATGAAACGATTACGCTGCCTGATGAAAGCACTTTTGTCTATTCTCACGAGATGGCTTTTGATCGTCCTACCGATGAAGATCTTTATATAACTCTTGATGTTAAAAAAAGAGGCACGGCGGTTATAGATGAGGATTTGATTAAAGAAGCTCTAGTTGCTACTCTCTTTGATATTGGAGAGACGGTTTATGTCGGCGAGCTTTACGATGCAGTCTACTCAGCAGGGAGCACATTTATCGCTACAGATCTTGAAGTTAGCCTTGACGATATAACATACACTGCATCAAGTGCATCGCCATCGGCCGATGGCAGGCTTTTAATTTCGACGGCAAAAATAACAATCACAGAGATTTAGAATGACGTTCTCAAGCGAATATACAAATCTTTTGATAAAGCAGTATTGGGAAAAGTCGAAAGCTAAGGCTGAAATCGCAATGCAAGCTGGGACGTGGGAACGTGTCTTTAATTTTCTTGCGTCTTTTGAAACAGCTTTCGATGTCGATTCTGCGACAGGCGATAGACTTGATATACTCGGCAGAGTCGTTGGAGTTGATCGCAATGTTCCATCGGTGATTAAAAAGATATTTTTTGGGTTCGATGATAATGCCGATGTTACGGGGTTTGATGACAAAGATTCACAGCTCGGAGACCTAGGACCACTTTTTGATAAAAATTCAGCTGAATACACAGACCTAGAGCTAGATGACCACGATTTTCAATTTTTTATCAAAGCGAAGATTACAAAGAATAATGCTCACGGAATGATGGCTTTCGAATATTTCACGTCGATTCAAGATGCGATAATTGTTCTTTTCGGTGGCATGGCGTATGTTGAAGATAATCTTGATATGAGCCTTACACTGCATATAAGCTATCTAGTAAACGAAGAAAGAATTCGCGTCATTCTTGCATTAGATTTGTTGCCAAGACCGCAGGGCGTTAGGTATATTCTTGTTGGTTCTGAGATACTTAATACTTTTGGCTTCAGCGATAACGTTAACTGCAAAAGCTTTAAAAATAAATTCGATTCGACTACAGAACCTGGCGGAAATTTCCGATTAAAACTATTTTAAGGATATTTAAATGACAAAAATTACAAGGTATACTGGTGATCTCGAAGCTTTTGCTTCAAATCCTACAGGGACAGAACGAACAATTTTTGGGTCGGTGGCTGCATCAGACGAGTTAACGGCTAACATCGACACAGCAGATTTTAAGCGTGGGTGGGGAATAGTTTCGGCAAGCACACCTCCTTCTAAGCAAGATTTTAACGCTCTCGGTTACTCAACGACGTTTTTGCATGCATACTTACATCAGATGGGAATCGCCGAATGGGACTCTTTACAGCAGTATTTTGTAGGTTCTGCAACTATCGCAACGGGAAATCTTTACATAGCAAAAACGGGTACTACAGGATCGCCAAGTATTGGGAATAATCCCGTTACAGATTCTGCAAGTTGGAAGCTCATGGCTGCAATGGAAGACCTTGAAGATGCGATTAATATAAATTACGATAATGTTGCATCTGGGCTTGCCGCCATAAATGTGCAGGAAGCTATTGACGAGCTTTCGCTTGCTGCAAATATCGTTTATGATAATGCAGCTTCAGGGTTGACGGCGGTTCAGCTGCAGGCCGCTATTGACGAGATTGTCACATTGACAACGCCTGCGGGCGCTGTTCAATACTTTGCGATGGCTACGGCTCCGACGGGGTGGATTAAAGCCGATGGAACGGCAATTTCAAGAGCTGCATATTCTTCTCTTTTTTCAGCGATAGGCACAACGTATGGAGCAGGAGACGGATCACTAACATTTAATCTACCAGATCTTAGGGGTGAGTTCCTTCGAGGCATTGATGATGGTCGTGGAGTCGATACAGGACGTGTTCTAGGCTCTGCTCAAGTCGACGCGATGGAGCAACACTCACACTATACAGGTGTAGTTGGACAAGGTGCTGAATTGTCGTCTTATTGCGCTGCGGGTCACATATCACCTGATATTTTCTTGAAAAATCGGCATACTAATGGCAATGAGTCGGGTAGTGGTCCAAATGGCGTTACTGGCGGAGTATTGAGTTCAGGCGCTACTGTAACATCGGCTCTGCAAAACGCAACAGCATCGTGTAAAGCAGCATCGACAGAAACAAGAGCAAGGAACATCGCGCTTAATGCTTGCATAAAAACTTAAAGAGGAAATAAATCATGGCAAAAATTGCAAGATATAACGGAGATTTAAAAGCGTTCGCTTCATCGTCTACGGGAACAGAACGAACGGTTTTCGGCGATACGACGCAATCTGATACGCTAGACGCTAATATCAATGCTGATTTTTTGACTGGCTGGGAGATCGTTGCAGTCAATGATGCGCCGTCAAAACAGGATTTTAATGGTTTAGCTTACACGATGTCGCAAGTTCTAGCATACCTGCATCAAATGGGCGTAGCAGAGTGGAACACGTCGCAAGAGTATCACAAGGGAGCTGTTGCGACTATCGGCGGAGTTGTCTATATGTCAACGACGAATACGAACACGGGAAATAATCCTGCTACTGATTATACAAATTGGAAAGATATTTCTGGCGGTCGAACTACTGTAGATACTACAGACGCAACCGTTACAGCGATAGCTACGATTGCAGTACCAGAGAATTCTTGCATAACGATAAAAGCGACGATAAACGGAATCATAGATGACTACAGCGCAGCGTGCGGAGGAACAATAATTTATTCAGTAAGAAGGATTGCCGCAGGTGCTGTTGAAGTTGATGTCCCGACAGTCAGCGTACATAATGATTCTGCGGGAGCTCCAACGATCGACGCCGATGTTAGTGGAAACAATCTGAGGCTATTAGTCACGGGCGTGATCGCGGAGCAGTGGTCGTGGAGCTGCAGTTACAATTATAATCTTATAGTTTGAATAGTGACTTGACATACTTTTTAAAATGATTCATACATAACAACATAAATCCTAAACTGGAGTAATTATGTCTATAAGACCCCTTCCTCTTCTCGACGCACAAGAGCAGATTATACCGTTAGACGCTAGCGCGATGCAAATGGTAGTCAGCTACGGCGGAACAACTAATATCAAATATTACGGCTATGCAAAATTCGGCACAGTATTAACTGATGCGGGGTGGATGATCTTTCAGCAAGATTTTGACTCAAGAAGCAACTTTAATCGCGTCAGAGCAGTTGTAGGCGTACTGGGGAAACCCGATTTTGAGAATGTTTGGACGTCGGGAGACTCGAAAACAATTTCGTCGATCACTAAAGCAGCTATTGCAGTTCTAGAAACTACTACAGATCACGATTACGAAACTGGCGATATAATAGAAATTACAGGATGCGATGCTACCGAAGCGAATGGAGATGGCTTAGGTTCTGTGATGTTTGAATTGAAAAAGCTTACAGATACAACAGTATCACTCGTAGACGTTAATACTGGTCTTGATGTCGATTCGTCAGGATGGGTTGCAGCGGGTACTACAGGGCTAACATTCGCACGAGACTATGCTAACTCAACAGTTTCATAATAAAAAAAACGAGGTATAGAATGACATCACAAATGCGAAATCCCACGACGGGGATGCTAGACACCGTGGGAATGAGAGTTGTACCTTTTGCAGGAATTCCTAAGCTAACTGATTACGGATATAATCTTGGAACTTTCGGACGAAACGAAGCAACTGGCGATTTTTATATCTTGCGAGACAATTCTACTAACGCAGCAGACTGGCAAAATATCGCATCGTCGGCGCTTGATTTTTATGAAGATGTACTCTCCATTGCTGATGCCTCGGTTGCTCCCCCGACCGAGGTCGTTGGCTCTAGATATATTCTCGATACATCAGCGCCAGTTCATGCCGATTGGGACGGAGCTGTTGCTCAAGATGTTGTAGATTACAACGGTGCGACCTGGATAGCAACAACACCATCATCAGGTGGCTTTGTCTATGTAAAAGACGTGACAACACTTTACGTTTTTACAAGCGGAGCGTGGAACGATATCACGGCTGCGATTCCTGATGCAACGACCACGACCAAAGGTGTTGTTTCTGTTGATGCATATGATTTTAATATCTCTTCGGGTGCTTTGTCACAGCGTCCCGGTTCTGGCGTTTATTTTGTCGGAAAATGGGGTAATGATTCTGCCGATGGTTTGACGTTTAGCAGTGCAAAACTTACAGTACAATCTGCTGTAACCGCTGCCCCTGCTAACGCAACAATTCTTTTATATCCAGGGACGTATACAGAGACGGTAACGCATACGGCAAGTAATATTACAGTTATCGGCATGGGCAAGCCTAACTCGGTGATACTAACTCAAGCTGATGCAAACGTTGTTAATTTTAGTACATACACTGGGATACAGTATAAAGAGCTTACAGTCCAATGTACTGCTGCGACAACTGCAATAAATACAGTGCAGGGAACAACTGGGATATGCGCTTTCAAGGAATGCAAGCTTGCGATGACAAGCTCGGCAGATATTGCTGCTTCTGCTCAACCTGCTGTTGGTGCAATTACTGGTGCAGGAACGCTAAAGGTTATACTTGGGCAAGTATCATACAAACATACTGGTGATGGTGGCGGTACGGCACTAAAAGGAGCTTTCAAGGTCGAAGATGGGGGCGTGATTAATCTTTCTTTAGTTAAAGGAATTACTATTGAAAACTCAGGAACAGCATTAGTGAGTTCTATCGGAATTGATACATCATCTACGGGATATTTTGTACTGAATGAAAACGACATTGATGTTACCGATTCAAATGCAACAGTAGTGGCTGGGCTTGCGTATCTTGGTGGAACGGGTGTCGATCACGAGTACCGACGCAACACAGTGCACGTCACAGTAGGAGCTAATGCCGGGTATGGGATATTTACCGCAGACACAGCGTCAATGACTCGTTCTTTCTACAACCATATACATGTCGTAGATACTGGTGGTTCTAGTTACGGATTTCTTGTCGGAGCTGGTTCAGAGTTAATCTCTCAGTTTGATGATGTCATTGCTGATGACGGCAACACTATTTCGGGGACCTTTACTCAAGTCAATTCACCTAGCGACGGAGATTTAACAGCTTCGGGAACTATTGAAGCTACTACATTTGATACTAACGTGGCTGCTGCTGCTGTAACGCTATCGGGTACTAGTCTTGTTGCCGATGGTACTGATGCTGATATTGATATAAGCATCACGCCCAAGGGAACAGGTTCTGCGGTTATTAGCAAAGCAGACATTGACGGCGGTACTATCGACGGCGCTACTATCGCAACTTCTAATATAACCGTCGGAGCGGGAAAAACACTCGATGTATCGGCAGGGACGCTAACTCTTGCAGATAACCAGATAAGCGGTGATAAGGTGGAAGGAGGCACAATAGCTGCAACAACGATTACAGAATTAACTTCTACAACAGTAAAAGCTACGACATTTGACACGAACGTCGATGCAGCGGGTGTAACACTGTCTGGAACGAGTCTTACTGCAGATGGTACTGATGCTGATATTGATATAAGCATCACGCCCAAGGGAACAGGTTCTGCGGTTATTAGCAAAGCAGACATAAATGGCGGAACAATAGACGGGACGGTAATTACATCTGATAATTATAATATAGATGCTACTCCCGCTTCAGATACCACTGCAAGCGGTATTAAGGTATCTTTTACTGCTAATGAAAATCAGACATTCGGGGATTTAGTCTATATAGGAACAAGTTCAGAGGCGTATATTGCAGATGCTTCAGTTATCGGAACTGCTAGAGTTGTCGCAATGTGTGCTGATGCTACAATTTCGGCAGATGCTACAGGTAATTATTTGTTAATGGGAATTGCACGACAAGACACATGGACTTGGTCTGCACCAGGAGTTCCAATATATCTTACGATTGACGGTACGACAGGGAATTGTTTGAGTGAAACAGCACCTTTAGCAACGGCAGAATGTGTTGTTATTGTCGGTACAGCTTTAACGGCTGATTCAATGATATTCAACCCAAATAATGCAATAGTTGAAATCTCTTAAAAAGGAGCTATAATGCCAGTTTCAAAGTTCATCGGAGTTGAGTCTGCAAGCCTAGGAAAAGTTGTCGGAGTTGAATCGTCTTCGATCGGCAAGATAATCGGAATTGAAAATGCTAGCGAAAGTTCTTTTGAATTTGAGGTGACAACTATTGCTGCGGACACTTTTGAGCTACCGATTCTTGCGGGCGGAGCAACATATACTCAAGATTTTACGATTGATTGGGGGGACTCATCGTCTTCTACTATAACGGCTTATGATGACGCAGCTAGGATACATAGCTATGCTGGTGCTGGGACGTATACAGTCAAAATGTCTGGTACTTGCGAATGGTTTAGGTTTAATAAACTTGGCGATAGGGGCCTTGTTACTAAGCTTAAAGAGTTTTCTGGCGATATGGGATTCAAAGCTTTAGATTTTCGCGAGTGTTATTATCTTACTGAAATTTGTCCTTTAGGTACAATGGCATCTCTGCTTAACGCTGATTATATGTTCTCTCAGTGCAGTAAGATAGAAGTTATTCCTGAGGGCTTATTTGATGGTTGCTCGGGGATGAGTGCCGATGGAGGGTTTTCCAAAACATTCTATTATAGTTATCGAATAGGGACAACAGCAATTCCTGCTGATCTATTTAAGTATCAAACAGGACTTACAACCAATGCTTTTGAAGATACGTTTAATCGCTGTTATAATGTAAAAACAATCCCCGAGGATTTATTCAGGTACCAAACGGCACTTACAACTAATGCCTTTGAAGGTACATTTGCGTATGACGGTCAATATACATCTATTCCTAGCGGTTTGTTCAGATACAATACGGCACTGACGGACAACGCCTTTTCTAGCACATTTTATGGTAACGATGAAATAACGACTATCCCGGCCGATCTTTTTAAATATCAGACTTCGCTTTATGACGAGCCTTTTGAAAATACTTTCGGATATGCTCAAGGACTAACGACTATCCCGGCCGATCTTTTTAAATATCAGACCTCATTAGGTTATAAGGTTTTCGACTCTACGTTTAAAGGCGCCATAGCTCTAACTGCTATTCCTGTTGGGCTATTTCAGTCTATTACTAGTGTTGGGCAATATGCCTTTGATTACATGTTTTACGGATGTACAAATATCACAGAAATCCCAGTTGATCTGCTTAGGTATGTTGTAACTTACGGAGGCAGTATATTTAGAAGAACTATTAGTGGGTGTACTGGAATAACATCGATTCCAGTAGATATGTTTAAATATCAAACGTTAAGTACTGGATATTTTGGAGATCAGTCCTTTTATTTTTGTACTGGGATAACGGCGATCCCTGCTGATCTGTTTAGGTACAATACTGCGATGACTTCAGTTGGTTTTTCTAGCACATTTTTTGGTTGTACTGGGATAACGGCGATCCCTGCCACACTTTTTAAATATAATACTGGATTGATTAACTCTGCTTTTTCTAGCACATTTTTTGGTTGTACTGGGATAACTGCGATCCCTGCCACACTTTTTAAATATAATACTGGATTGACTAACTCTGCTTTTTCTGGCACATTTAGAGGCTGTACTGGGATAACGGCGATCCCTGCCACACTTTTTAAATATAATACTGGATTGACTAACTCTGCTTTTTCTGCAACATTTAAAGGCTGTACTGGGATAACGGCAATTTCTGCTGATCTGTTTAGGTACAATACTGCGCTAACATATGGCGTATTCCATGCCACGTTTGAAGAGTGTACAGCACTAACGACCGTTGTAGCAGAGTTATTTAAGTACAACACAGAAGTAACAACAGACACGTTCGACGAACTGTTTAAGAACGACACAGCTCTTGAAACACTGCCATCGGAACTGTTCAAATATAATACTTCTGCACTTGTGTTCGATGAAACATTTAACGGATGCATAAAATTACAGCTGAGGTCAGACTTATTCTGCACTGCGGGAGATGAGGGGACTAGGTTTCTAAATCAGTCGGTCAATTTCAAGACCTGCTTTAACAGAGCTTCATTCACTGGCACACAAGGTGTAGCTCCAGAGCTATGGAAATTCGACTTCGGGACTGGCACACCGAGTACGACTCTAGCATTCGGCGGAGCAGGTAACTCAGCAACAAGCCTCAGCAACTATACTGATATCCCTGATCGTGTTATGACAATCGACGTTACACCGACCGACGAATGGATAGATGTAGACGTAATAACTGGGCAGACAAGTACAGAAACATGTAATATCATGTCAGATTACCCACATGCTGATGGTTTGAAATACTGGACTGATGAAGAGAGTGGAACGTATACGCTGGGGGAAGAGATCGGGGTGACTGGAGTTGCAGATTCGCTCGCCGATCAAGGTTCTGCTAATCCTGTATTTGCAGATGCTTGGAAATAAATATAAATTTAAATTAGATATAGGAAAAAAATGGAATATACAATCTTAAGACAAGAAATTGAAAAATCATTAACAAATGAAGATGAGATGTTTTTACAGCTAGAAATTGCTACAGAAGATGATGTTTTCAATAAAGCTTTATGGCTTCCGACAGCCGATGTAAAAGCTATTTTAGCCGATGAAACTGCTATTGATACTATTGCTACGCGCATTTCAACCAGAGCCGTTATAGCTCGTAAGAAGCAACTGTTCGACGAATCTAAAGCACACGATCTAAGCATTGCAGAGCTTGTGCTAAAAACAGCCGAAGCTACTAAAGTTACGATATGACTAAAGCTTTTCTAATCACCTCGATGGTCTTGCTATCGGGGTGTTCTTACATACCTTATCTCGGCAAGCTACCGCCTGACAATTGGGCAGAGGAGTCTATCGAAAAAGCTACAGAAGAGTTGCTTGACATGCCCGAGGGTTCTATAGATTTTTCGATCTTTTCGCCAGAGCGATAAAATTGCTCTGATAGCTCTTTGTACAAAATGCTAAAACCTTGAATGAGCATCTCGGATTGAGACGCCCCTTTCGCTTCTTTAGACTTTTCTTCGTGCATCGAATATCTTGTCAACCGCGTCGGATACTTTGTTTAACGTGCTTGCTTCGGACAGCTCTATTACATCTTTTTCTTCCTTTTTTACAGCGTTCTTTTCGTCGTCGACTGCATAGCCGTACCATGTCGCGTATTCAGGAATTGGTCTAATTGTGGGAATGTTCATATTGTCTCCTTAATTATTTTGTATTTGTTTAAACTAAATTCTTACCTTCCACTTCACGTCTCTCTCGGTCTTTTGTTCTTGCATCTTGCCATTTTAACGCTTCTTCTAAGTGCGCTATGGTGCAAACGTTTTCAGGGCAGGGGAACGATGCGTTAAAAGATTCTATAAGGTGCATTGCGTATTCTATTATGTCTCTAGCTTGACAGCCATTTATTCCGACGTCTTTCACTGGGTCGCTTTGAATCGTGAAGTATATTATCGGAGCAACGCCTTTTTCATCCTTGACATTTTCAATTCCGACATGCTTCGCAACACTTGGGTTATTTTTTTTAAAATTTTCATAGGCTTTTGCAACGTGTCTCATCGCTGTCTCCCGTTAATCTTTTGTTGATAATTGTGACCGAGGAGAATCGAACTCCTATCTTCTGCGCCCTAAGACGATGCCATTTCGCTTGCGTTCTACCATTGAACTACAGTCACGGAAATAGTTAAGTTTGTTTCCTGTCAGCTATAATTTTATTTAATTTATCTATCAGATTTCGCTGCTCAAGTACTAGCTGCTTTAGAGTAGCATTCTGCTCGTGTAGGCGTTCTATTGATGCGTCTTTTTTGTCTAAAAAATCAATTTCTTTTTGGTTTTTAAAGTATGTCACAACGGCAAAAGCAAGGACTCCGAAAACGAATCCCGATGACACTAAACTTATCGTTTCGAGTATATTCATCACCGACTTATCCTATCTTTCAATTTGAAATCTTGTCTGAATCTTTCTGCTTTTCTGATAAAATCATCTTGAGGATCTCAAGATCGCTACGTCCCTGCGCGTATGACGTATTCTGCGGAAACGAAACGCTTGTCCCTGTTTCTAGTAAGATTTCGATGGTCTTTGTAGTTTTAAACGTGACGGAATCGTCTGCAGCCTCGGGCGTCGTTTTTTCTACAGGCTTTGGCTTCTTCTTTGCGACGTTTTTTATTATTTTATTCTCTTCGATTTTCGGAAGCTTAGGCTGAAGTGTTTTTTCTTTAACTGCAGTCTTGGTCGTCGCTGTTTGTTTCTTTGTAGTCGCTTTTAGAGCTGTTTTCTTTTTAAACATTAGTAATCTCTTTTTTTTTATTAATTTAAAAACAATACTTTGAATAAGCACGCAAGCGCTGCAATAGCCGAAATAACTGACAGAGTTGTTGCAGTCGTGATTTTTTCGTTGTGCCTTTCGAGGATTTCGATTATCTTATTTTCGTTGTGATTCAAGAGTTGCCCCTGCCTGGTTATATGTCGTCAGTATTTACTTTTTATGGCTTGAGGATATCACATACACTGCATTCTCGCAACAAGAATCTCAGTTTTTTTTTATGTTTTATCTGTTTTGGTTTTGCCAAAAATGGCTTCACATGGTAGTATAGAGTGAAAAAAAAAAGCCCCCGTCTGAAAGAAGAGGGCTTTGATAAATTTAACGAGTAGTGACAAGCTACAAGATACATGACTACAAGAGTAACATTGAACTACAGGAGCATGACACTTCAATTAAAACACAGGAGCATGATACTGAACTACAGGAGCATGATACTGCAATTAAAACACAAGAGCATGACGTTGCAATTATGATTTTAATTTTACTAGATAGAATCTTTTATATCAACTAAAATATTATATCTTTTCAACATTATTATCTAAAACGCCGTCTATTATGCTCTTGCTCGTGATTATCTGCAACAAAAATTAATGCAGGTGATAGTTAAAATACAATTTTACACTAGCCAAAGGAGCAAATATTATGACAGAACAAAGATTATATCTTCCCGAATATTGCATCATCACAAGCAAGGTAAGAAATGACGTAAATCTCACAGGAGATGCTAAGATATTTTGTGGAGAGCTTGCCGTATTGTCGAGTAAGCATGGCTATTGTTGGGGTAGTGACGAGGAGCTAGCAGAAATGAAGGGAGCCAGTGACAGGACTATACAGCGATGGTTAAATTCGATGGAAGAGGGTGGGCATATTTTCCGAGAAACTGTCAGCATAAGATATAAGAATCTCAGTGGACAATGGTTATGGAAAAGAGACCGTAAGATTTGGGTAGGAGATGGAGCTTTAAAGAAAAGATCTGACATAGACAGATTTGGCGGGATCGACGATCACGACAAAATTGGCGGGATCGACGATCCCGACAAAATTGGCGGTATGTTAAAAGGTAAAGGTAAGATAGAAAAGAATACTAATAGCACTCCCCTTCAAGATGAAGAGAAAAAGAAGGTAGAGGACGATATGAGGAAAGCAGGGGTTAATGCTAAGACGATAGAGCGAGCTATGAAGTATAGCATCAAGGATATTGATGATGCCTTGCATAATTTATCGTTTAAGGATATTTGCGGAGATGTGAGCGGATACTTCTTTGATCAGCTGAAAAATATGAAGGAGTATGGCAGGCGAAAAGGTCTAGCAGAAGCAAAGGAAGAAGTTGCAAAGGAAAATAAAAGTTTTACTATTAAGAATCTTAAGCAGTTTGAGGGGCGGCAGCTTGGGATTGCGAAAGCAACAGAGCTCCGTATATGCGAAATGTACGTTGAATTCGTTCTTAACGCAAATTGCCCATCCAAAGTTTTCGAGTATTTATCGCCAAAATTTAAAGTTGATGTAATAGGATATCTTGAGAAGATCGGCGAGGATACAAGCAAAATAGAAATCATTAAATTGTAATAGAACATAAGGGAAATCATGTTTTTTAATTGCCACAATAAAACTGAGTCAAAAAAACTTTATCAAAAACTGTCTATGTATCTGCATCCCGATAAGGGGGGCGATGATTATTTGATGAGCCTGTTGACTTCAGCGTACCATGCGTGTTTAGAAAGAGGGGGGGCTGCTACCGAGGATAATGAAACAAAACGAGATGATATAAATGCAAAAGAGTATGAGTCCAATGAGATATATCCTATGTCTTATGACGATATACGCAAAGGCGATTCAAGGCTTGATATAATTTCAGAAATACACGAATACGCGTCTAATCACAAGAAATTTAACATCGGATATATAGAATCGATTAAAGAATACCTAAGCGACAATGCTTATATATCGTCTACACAATATAACACCTTGAGGAAAATATATTATTCGTTTCACATGGGAGAGTGGTTAAGAAAGAACAATGCTTAACGATGACGCCGTAAATCCCCTTGCTTTAGCTATGGGGAGGGTCAAGAATGGAGGTATGCACTATAGAGTCGTGCCGAGGGACGAAGTGCCCGAAGATATGCTGAGTTTATCGAAACCGCACGAAATACTCCATTCATAATCTTTGATTTGAGTGGGTAGTTCAAATAACGAAATTGAAAAAGAAAGAAACGAAAAGGAAAACTGATGACTAGAAAAGAATTTATAGAAGAAACAGAAAAATTGATTGATATGCTCAAAGATGAAATATATCAAATTACTATTGCGCTATCAGGCAATAAGAACGCCGCGCAAAGAGCAAGAGTTACGTCAGTAGAGATAAGCAAGCAATTTAAGATTTTCAGAGCAGACTCTATGGATTATATAACGTGGGTCAAAAAAGCTGATAAGATCGAAGGTATAACTAAGCGCAACCTAAGAAAAAAGAAGAAAACAAGAAAAACAAAAAAAACAAAGAAGGAAGCGAAATGATCGGCGATACGGACTACGAGCTAGACTACACTGTTTTTATCGAGCGCTTACTTTGCGATATCGAGATTTTTAAAGCGGATCTTGAAAAAAGCATGTACGGAACTATCATAGCAGCTAAGCGCGCGCGAGTAAAGTCTGTCGAGATAGAAAAAGAACTCAAAGAATACCGCGAGCGCTCGATATCAGAGACGCAAAAAGCAGCAAGCAGTGAAAGTTGAAACATCGTATGACTATACGCAAGATAGTACTAGCGTTAATTTTTTTTCGCATTTTCTTACTTTTCTCTTTTTTTTATTTCCTTCGTATGATATACTAAGGGCATATTTAAAAGGAGCTAGCAAGATGGAAAAGATAAGAGAGGGATTCACTCGGGTGACAGAGTGCTTGAGCGTTTACAACGACTTCAGTATGATAGCGCCTGCGGTCTTGAAGAACGCTTGCGAGCGTGGGACGCGAGTACATAGATACGCCGAGCTATATGCAAACGATGAGTATTTCCCTGATCTTGACAAAAGCGATGAAGCTTGCGGATATCTCGAGAGTTTTAAATCATGGTTCGACGCAGTAGTGAAAAGGGTCGTGTCGCTTGAAATGAGGCTGTATAGCGACGTTTTGAAGCTTACAGGGGCTATCGACGCAGTCGTAGTGATTCATGGCGCTGAAGAGCCTGTAATCGTCGATTACAAAACTCCTGCAATGGAGAGCAAAAGTTGGGCGTTGCAATTATCCGCATATAAGTGGCTATATAACAACGACTTAAATACAAAAGTGAAGGCTGAAAGAAGGATTGCTTTGATGCTAAAAAAAGACGGCGGTAAGGCGAAGGTTTGCGAATACACAAACACAGGGGATCTTAAGACGTACATTGGAGCGCTTGAAGCGTACAGGCATTTTAATGAATGTTGATTTTGGAACGAACGATATAGATGAAATTCTTTCTATTATAAAGGTTTTTAGGAGTAATAAATTATTTGAAATGCTTGTCGAGGGGCTTACTGAAAGAGAAGAAAATGTTCTTTTTCATCGTGTTGTTGAAAGTCGGACGCTTAAATACGTCGCTGAAGTATATGATGTAACATGCGAGAGGATTCGACAGATTGAGGCAAAAGCGCGAAGAAAGCTAAGAAATCATCATGGAAAAATGATGATGGCGATACAAATACGGCTAACTAGCAGCGAGGAGGTGCTCGATGATTGACATAAAATACGAAGCAGAGACCGAACGACTACACGACGAAGCGTTTTCAACCGCACCGCAGTACATAACATGCGATCAGTGTGGAGATGAGTTTCTTGACGATGATTGGTATA
>Ga0208771_1000364_pt1 | contig 27727 bp, 47 predicted proteins | sample AntAceMetag02UKX_FD_184775 | JGI IMG/M metagenome (GOLD analysis project Ga0208771, IMG submission 184775) | Saline lake microbial communities from Ace Lake, Antarctica - Antarctic Ace Lake Metagenome 02UKX (SPAdes) (version 2) | ecosystem: Environmental > Aquatic > Non-marine Saline and... | reverse complement strand
ACAGGGTATGGCACAGTAGTAAATTAACTTTTATTGCGCTTGAGAGTAGTGTTGAATGGTTTGATATGTATTATTTATTGGCTCACGGGGACAACGGACGTTATGAACTTGCAGGGATTTAGCCTTGTATGTAACGTACTTGTATATGGTGTCGTTGCATCACAAAAGTTAAATTGAAAAACAAATATTGATATTATGGATAAAGTAGAAACAAAGAACAGAAGCAATGCACTATATACTGTGTTACCTGTTGTGCCGTTGTTCGATTACATCAAATGCCCTTTAAGTAGATGGACTTTTAGTATTAAGCCTATCAGGAAATGGGCTGAAAAAACGTGTGAGGGCAAAACACTAAATTTATTTGCTGGCAGAACTAAACTAAACATAGATGAAATAAGAAACGACCTTGATGAAGAAGCGTTGGCAGAATACCAAATGGATGCACTACAATTCGTTAAAGACTGGAAAGGTGAAAGGTTTAATACGGTATTGTTAGACCCGCCATACGCCTATCGTAAAAGTATGGAAATGTACAAAGGGATTAAGGCTTCTCCGTTTCGCCAACTCAAAGACGAACTACCAAGAATACTGAAACCAAATGGAATAGTAATAACATTCGGCTACCATAGCAACACGATGGGTAAAAATAGAGGCTTTACAGTTGAGCGAATTGCACTATTCTCACATGGCGGGGCTATTCACGACACTATCGCAAGTGTGGAGAGGCATTGCAGGTAACGTATTGTAATAAGATACGTTGAGGCACGAAATGGATTTTATTACGTGTTGTAAGTAGTTATTTTAAAAACCGCCTGCGTGAGGAACGAGGGCAAATAAAACATAAAGAGAATGAAGTATATGGGAAGTAAGAATAGATTGAGTAAAGAAATATTACCAATTATTCTAAAGAATAGAAAACCTAACCAATGGTATGTTGAGCCTTTTGTTGGTGGTTGCAACTTAATAGATAAGGTGGAAGGACACAGGATTGGTGCTGATGCAAATAAATACCTTATTGAAATGTGGAAAGGACTACAAAACGACTTAAAACGACCTTTGGAAATATCAAGAGAATTACACGCAGAAGCAAGAAATGAATACAATAATAGAAAGTCTAATAAATTTACTGATTTTGAAATTGGTTGGATTGGATTTATGGCAAGTTTTAACGGCAGATTTTTTGGTGGCGGTTATAGTGGTAAACATAAAAACAGAGACTATGTAAATGAGCAAATAAGAAACACTACAAAGCAACTACCTTTAATAAAAACGATTGACTTTTTTAATTGTGAATATCAAAATTTAGAAATACCTGCTGAAAGTATAATTTATTGCGATATACCATATCAAGGAACTAAAGTTTATGATAGTAAATTAGTTTTCGACTATGATAAGTTTTGGCAATGGTGTAGAGATATGGTAAAAGATAATCACAAAGTATTTATAAGCGAATATAATGCTCCAAATGATTTTAAATGTATTTGGAAAAAAGAAGTTAAAGTTTCTATTAGACCAACTAAAACACTAAACAAAATCGAGAAACTTTTTACGATTGAGTAAGCCGACCGAGTAAGTGGCGGTTTTTAAAATTATTACTTACAACGGTTTGTGTATGGCATCGTTTTAATGTGCTATACACGTTGTTGTAAGTAGTACGGTAAATTAATAACAAAACTAAATAAATATGACAAAAGCATTAAGTATAGTAGGCAGTAGTCGAAGCAATGGCGAAAGGGAAAAGGACGATTTTTACCCTACACCAAGTTATGCAGTAGATGAACTATTGAAACGAGAGGATTTTAATGGAAATATTTGGGAATGTGCCTGTGGTGATGGCGCAATAAGTGAAGTCTTTTTAAAAAAAGGGTTTGAAGTAAGAAGTAGTGATTTAATAGACCGAAATTATGGAATAGTAGAAAACTTTTTTGAAGCCGAATATGTAGCAGAAAACATAGTTACAAACCCACCTTTCAAATATGCACTTGAATTTGTAAATGAAGCAAAGAAAAAAAGTAATGGCAAAATAGCAATGTTCTTAAAAACCGTTTTTTTAGAAAGCGAGAAAAGAAGAACTATGTTTGAGGATAAAGAATTTCCATTAAAAACCGTTTACCAATTTAGTAAAAGAGTTTCATTGTATAAAGATGGGGTAAAAATGAAAAACTCGGGAATGATAGCCTATGCTTGGTATGTATGGGAAAAGGGCTACTGCGGAAAACCTACAATAGAATGGATATAGTAGTATTACTTACAACGTTTTGAATATGGTGTAGTAGCCGACCAACAAACTGGCTACGAAGAACAAATGTTTAATCGGCTATTCACTATATTTTGTGTTAGCATTAGTTAATTATTAAAAAAAAAGAAAATGATAAAAACAGAAAACGACCACAAAGAAAAAAGACAATCTTGGAGTGCAACTATTGATGAAATTAGCGGTGGTGATGGAACAGGACACTATAACTGCTATTTTCAAGGGTATGCAGCAACAGAGCATCAAGCAAAACTAAATGTGATTCAACAGGTTGATAATATGATTAAAAACCTAAAAAGAATTAAGGACGAAATAGAGGTGTAATTAATGCTAACTAATATATATAGACATAATAACTTAAATTATTAATTATGAATATAAAAGTAAAAATAAAAACAATAAAGAAAAACGAAAAGTCAGTTTGGATGTTAGTACTTTTTGAAGACAAAGTATTACTAAGAGTAAAAGAACATTTACCAAAATCAATGGTAAACAAAGAGATTGATGGAGAGTTATCAGGAAATGATTTACGTGTAGTTCTCCCATCGGGATTTACAATGGTACTTGAAAACGCTAAAATAAGACATTTGGAACAATCAGAGTACGATAAGTTTTTGGTAGAACATCCAAAGTATAAATTTCAAATTGATAACTACGTCAGGTGGTTTAAGAGCAAATGACACATTCTTACACCTCTTGGGGAGAACAAATACAAAGAAGCGTAATAGATAGAAATATCCGTGAAGCTAAACAAAGAAAGCTGGATGAGTTTTTAGAAGAGCATGATTATTATTTCTGTGAAGACTGCAAAGAGAACAAGCCAGAGAAAATAGATTGCTCTCACAATTTGAGTGTAGCAGATTGTCATAAGAACTCGTGTATTGAATTGGCTTGGGATGTGGAAAATATTAAGCTACGCCATAGGAGTTGCCATAGAAAAAAAGATAGGTCAGGCTTGCATTTTAGCAATAATTAATCTGTTTAAACTCAAAGTTTCTTTTATGCAGATGATATACTTCAAAGATATTTCTCCACAGCATAAATTCTAATTTTTTATGAGTAAAGATTACTGTTCCTTGATCTATAATTATTAACTCTCCGGATACTGTAGCATACTTATAATTGCCTTTAAACTTTTCTATATTTTTTATCGAGATAATCTTAGATAGCGTTTTCTTTTCCTCTTCAAACCTTATCGCCCTAATTACTCTCTGTATTCTAAGTGTTCTTTTAGAAGGCGTGTCTTTTATATCTATCCAGGCTAATTGCTTATTCATTATTTTAAGATTTTAGATATTGTTGATGGACTTACATTTAATATATAAGCTATTTTTTCTTGTGATATTTTATGTCCTTTGATTCTTAGCTTGGCAATCTTCTTTGCTAATTTTTTATCTTCTTGTGGTATTCTTGTGCTTGTTAAACGTATTTCTTTTTCAAATTCTGTTAGGTAATCATCTATTGCATAATACAAAAGTTTAGCACTCTTTACTCTATTAGATACTTCAATTATTCTTAGAGCTGTTTGTTTTTTTGACATAGTGTTAGATAGCATTTAATTTACGTTCAACAGTACATATAGTATCGTTATGGCTTCCTCCATGTGCAACTAACAGTATTTCTATTATTTCAAAACCCCTTACTTTGCCGACACCGGAACTATTCCAACCAAATGATATTACAATTCCACCAGGTTTTATAATTCTTGATATTTCGTCAATGTGTTTTCTTCTCCAGCTACTTTGCGTTGTTTCTCTTGTTACTGGAATGCCTACATTTTTGTAACATTCAGACACCTGCCTTAATGAATATGGTGGGTCGTAAAATACAATGTCTTTTGAATTGTCATCAAATAGTTTTAAAAACTCAACAGCATCTAAATTGTAATCTGTATTATATTCAGAATTTAAGTCATTTGTTATTTTTGCTATTCTGTTTTTATTTGCAAATGGGTCTATGCTTTCAAAGTTAAACTTATTATATCTCCAAATAAGTCTACTTATACATTTAATATCAAATGTATTTGAATTTGGCATCGCCCATATTCTGTTAAATTCCATAATCTTACTATTTATGACTATCTCCTATAAACAAAGCACCCTTGATTTTCAGGACAACATGTATTAGGAGATATATTAACATTCTTTTTTTTTACTTCACAATACCCATCTTCTCTATCAAGAGCAATACAATCATTACAGCTACAATCAATTTTATGACATTCGCTTGCTTCGTATTTTTTAGACTCTAAAAGCAAGTCTTTACGGATAGGCTTCCAAATAAATGGTGTCCAGTATCCTACTTTAACTCCGATTGTATCTCTTGTCAGCACCTCTCCTGACTCACAGCAAATATTAGATGGTTTCCAGTATTTGTGCTGTCCATGTTCAAAGAACTGCTCTCTGTCTTTTTTTTGTTTTATCCATTGCTTGTAGAAGTCTTCTAAGTTTTCTGCGAAGCAGGCTTGTATGAAATGGTCTCTTTCTTTCATGCTATTTTTCACTATTTCGTAAAATCATTAAGTCTTGAAATTTTTTAGTTACCACATATAGTCTTGTCTTACACTCTGGACATTTGAATTTGCATTTGTCGTCTATTGTAAATTCTATTTTGCATTTTCTACAGTAGAGTTTCATCCGAGATAGTGTTAGATAGCATGATGAATACATCCAAATTTTTCACTCGTTACCAATAAGTATCTGCTTTTTTCTGCTTTCCCAATTGGCACATCTTTGTTTTGACTTTCAAATCTGCTTACCCCCATGTGTTTATCAGTAATATTTCCTCTGTCTAATACACATACATCTGAATAGTTTGTTGTTTCAAACTTCCATTTATAACAAGTACATATACCCGAAAACTGACTATATCCAAGTTCTGCTTGTTGATTTTTCCAATGACTACATGTCTTACATAGTTTTTTCATAATTCTAATTTTATTTAACACTATTTCAAATCCTAAAAAATCTTCACAACCAAACTATCATTAGGATAGTACTTTAATTCTTCTTCACGTAACAAGTTATCTATAACTAAATCTTGATACTTTATTACTTGTCCATCTTTCATTCTTTCAAAGTCCTGTTCGTATAATTCTTTTTCTAATTCAAAGTTCTCATCTTTGAGGTATTTTACTTTCTCCACTTCTATTACGTATCTGTTGTACTGCCTGTTTGTTGATATTGTTAATATTATACAGATAACAAAGAGCATTAATATTAATATGTATGTATGTAGTATTTTCATTTGAGATAGTGTTAATTAGCATTCATAAATTCTTTTTTAGTTGGTATTTTATATTTTGGATGACATATTTCAACCTCTGATACTTTGTGTTTTTTAGCACACTCCTTGCATATTGGCTGATTTGTTCTCCAATGCCAAAATTTTGTCTTATTGCCACAATTAAAGTAGCAGTTTTCATAAACTCCTAATTCCTCAAAATGTTCTTTCGGTTCTTCTACTAATGGTATCATAATTTTTATTTAATTTTGTTAATCTTTAGGTATTTTAAAAATCCTTTCCAACACTCATCACACATATAATAATCTGAATTTGGTTTATCTTCATTCTTAACAGACCTTAATTTTCCTTTATTGGACTTACATCCTGTTACACTACATTTCACAATATTCTATTTTTACTATTTATGACTATTTCCTATAAAAAATCTTTCTACACCAACAACAGAATTAAACAACACCTTTTTACCAAATATCAAATAAACTTTATTACTTGTCATACAGAACGTACCATTCTTAATACTACGCTTGATTTTTCGCAACTCACGTTTTGAAACATCCATTTTGTCGCTTACGTCTATTCCCATTTTGTGGGATATTGTTATTCTAATTTTCATATTAATAAATTTGTTTTACTTTTACAAGTCCTATATTAGTAGGAATGCCAATCCAAACTAAAAACTTTCTCCAACAATTATGCTTGTATGCTCTCAATACGAGTAATCCAACATCATCTGATGCCATTATAACATCTCCTTTCACTACATACTTTGAATTTAACTGTATTTTAAATGTCTCATAATGCGAGACGATTCTACCTGCGTTTATTGTTTTATTCATGCTATTTATCACTATTTCAGATTAATAATCTCTTTATACCTATACTGTTTCATATCATAAGATATAGCCCAACAATCTTCTCTTGTAAAGATTCTACTGCCTTCACATATACTATCAGCTTGTTCTTGCGTTTCTACAAATCCATGTGGCATATATCCACGTGCAGAGTCAATCGCATTTTCTAATTGGTTAATCCAAATCTTTTCTATTAAATATATTGTTTTCATATTATTTATGACTATTTCAGAACAAAGATAAACACAATACTATTTAGAACAAAACTAAACTACACTATTTCGAATAATCATTTCTAATTATATTCTTTTTAAAAGCATCACAAGGAACAGACTTCCCACGATTAGAGCCAAAGTGATAAGTAACTTTATACACACTATACTCTTTACAGTCTCTGTAGTCTGAGCTACGAAACCAATTAACAACTGTGTTCCTGCTCAAGTGAAGCCTCTCTGACAATACTCCCAAGTCAGCGAATGTTTCACATTTATTATCTTCTATAAGTACAAACATGAGAGCAAAGATAAGTAATTTAATTTTCAATAGACACATCTATCCGTGTTTTCTATGTCCATTATTCATATAGTTATCAACAATTGATGGGGTGGCATGTTTTCAATCGGAAGTCCAATTATATAAGCCTATTGCTACTGACTGTAAATTAACGATATGTGTACTATTTAACACTATCTCGGATAATTAAACTTAATTTAGTAGGAAGAGAAGGTAGTGGAGACAAAAACAATCTTGGGACAAATCAAGCATTCTAATTTTTTGTTTTTCGTTTAATCGTAGAACAGATACAGGTTTGGGAAATTAGAATTGATTGGGGCTAATTACAAGTGGTTGATAGACAAGGATGGCTATTCAAGACTATCTCGTAAAATTAGAATTAGAGTTCTTAATCTAAAAAGCTGGATTCTATGTGTAGGGGACTATTGCACGTACATGAGGGGGTGCACCCTTCTAAATCGGAAGTGAGATTACACAATTGCAATATGCTCAATGATGTTTTTTCAACTCTTGCATATTGGCTGTTATTGGTTGTATTCAGTCTCTATGTGGTTGCTCAACTCCATATGCTTGGAGTATTTGAGTTCTATCTGTGTAGTTGGCTTGGTTGCTCTGCTGTGTGGGAGATAACTGCACATAATTAACAAACAATCGTTATGTATTAAGAATAGGGGAGGGGCAATTATAAACCTATTTAACATAATATAAATTATAAGACTGAATATTGCAGGTTAATGCAGTCCATAGAAACGAGCCACCAGCCCAGAACTATTGACCATTGTAAACTATACAGTTAAACAGATTGAAGAGCCTGAACAAACTGATAGTTATATTTATATATGTGTGATTGTGCTATATTAACCCAATATTACCCAATTACTTTTTTATTCTAATTCTAATTTACACAATCTAATTCTAATTTCAGTTCAACAATTAGTTTTAGATTTATATTTAATTTGTCTTCTCTCTTGTGTCTCTATCCTTGTTCAATTCAAATACTATTATTATCCGAAATAGTCATAATTAGCTAAATTCAGCATTAAAAGCACTTAACACAACAGAATCGGCTTCACACGGTAACGTTTAAGCAAAGAACTCAACTGGGTTGATATGCTACGACCTTCTAATTTTACCCTTGCTTAAATCTAATTTAATTCTTTGCTCTTTGGTATTAGTTATTATATAAGCTATTCTAATTTAATCTAATTCTAATTTTCTGACATAGTCATAAATAGTAAGTTACACAATTCTAATTCTAATTAGCATTTATTCTAATTTCTAATTTAGTTTAATTTTGTTCTAAAATTAGAAGTTAGTCTAATTTAATGACGTCTTAAACAGCTTATTCTTATTTAGACTAAATATAAACAAGGACATTAGTCTGTATCTTATTAATTAATAATATCTTACACTATGTCAGAAAATTAGAATATTGCTTGTTTTCGCTTTAGTCCTGTATTATCTTTATGGAGTCATAAGACATTAATTAAAACTTTGCAAAATGAAAAGGACATATAAAAATTTAAACAGTTTAGCCAAAAACGTACAACAATTAAGCGTTCAACAATTAATCAATAAAAGAGCCTACTTTAATACAGGCGTAAACGGGTATGATTATTTTAACTTTGAGTTAACCGACGACCTTATTAATGATATAGTTGATATTTTAGGCGGAACTTCAAGAACTAAAGAAAACATATTTTATACATTAAAAAATAATACTCCTCAACATTGGGGATTAGGTAGAATATTTTATAGCGAAACAACAAAGCGTTTTTCTTATTGTGCCGGACAAGACTATCCAGCAGAACTCAATCAAATAAGAACATTTTTAAGAAACTATTAATACATAGCCTGTAATCAATTTAAACCACCTCCGACTGAAACAAATCGGAGGTTTTGGTAGTAGAAGGCAATAATGCCATCATTTAAAAACTTGCAAAATGAGAACATTTAGTTTATTATCCGACAATAAAAAGACTTTAACAAATTGTATTGTTATTGAAAACATAAATAGTTTATTTGAGACTATTTCAGAACTTAAAAGCTATAACACAACTGTAGCAAAATATAATCATGATACTAATAAAATGCAAGTATTCGGTTATTACTCACTTACAACAGCAAAACACATTAATTCATTTTTAAAATTTTACGGTTTTGATAAATGTACTAAAACTCAATTGAAAAATTATAATAGCCTGTAATGTTTGCAAAGTTCATTACAGAGCTTTGTGCCTCCTTTCCTTCGGGTTAGGAGGTTTTACAAGTAGAAAAAGGATTTTTTGAAATAGTCATAAATAATAATTAAAAACTTTGAAATTATGAAAACAATTGAAATTAAACTTTACAAATTTAGCGAACTATCAAAAGAAGCAAAACAAAAAGCCATTACAGAGCTTTGTGATATTAATGTAAATTATGACTGGCGGGAATCTTCTTATGAAGATGCAAAAAATATCGGATTAAAAATTACTGGTTTTGATCTTGACAGGGAAGGTTATTGTAATGGTGAATTTTTACTATCGGCTAACGAAGTATGCCAAAATATTTTCAATGAACATGGGGAAATGTGCGAAACTTACAAAACTGCTGAAAGTTTCATGGAAGAATGGCAACCGGTATTTAACGAATATATGAGAACAGAAGAAGGGGAGGACGAATTACTGAAATTAGAAAATGATTTTTTAAAAAGCATTTTAAAAAATTATTATATACTTTTATCAGGAGAATATGATTATAGAGGAAGTGAAAAGGCAATAATTGAAACTATTGAAACAAATGAGTATGATTTTACCGAAGATGGCAAATTATATTAATTAACACTATTACGTAAAAGAATTATAAACAATATTAAAACTTTGCAAAAATGAAAACTTTAGAAATTGAAATACTACAAACAAAAAAAGAAATTGCTTTAATAAAATTAAGAACTGTATTATATTTAATGTTAACTTTTGTTGTTAGTGTTAGTATATTTTATTATAATATGAAATAGTCATAAATAATTTAAAAATTAAAGATATGAAAACAATAGTTTATTTAAACGGAGAAAAACATTCCGCATGGTATAGCAAAGCGGAAGCAATTAAACAAATGGAAGTTTTAGGTAATAATGGTTACAGTAATTTTCATTATGATTTTATAGATCATAATTATGAAAACGGACATTATTTTATTTGAGACTATCTCATATAAAAACACTTCGCTGTTAAAATAGAAACTCCGAAATAATAAAGAGTACAGTTGCAATTACTGTTACAGCGACAAAGGGAAAGCCAGACACCCTAAAAAAGAAGGCAATAATTTAAAAAACTTTGAAATTATGAACGATTTAGAAAGAGAACTACAAAAAACAGTTGAGAACTGGCAAAACTCTACATTTAACCATATTCAGTTAAATGTAGTTACTAAATGCTTAGATGATGAACTTATTGAGTATATTGAAAGCCTTGACAGTCCAGAGAAGCGTAAAGACTTTATTAATGATTATTCTTTAGTAAATGAATTTGAAGAGTATTGTAATGATAATGACCTTGACAAAGAAGACGAAAACTCAACAGTTCAGTTTATCGAAAGTGAAAACGAAGATAATTATTATGAGTTTTGTAATAATGATAACTATCCAATGTGGAACACTCTATTTGAAACAAAATACAATGACGAAAGAATTGGAGAAGCAGCTAAAAAAGTTGGTTGCGGAGTTATTGCAGGAAATGAGTATTTTGATACAACTATTTTTATGATGAGTTGCGGACATTCTTTTTATGCTTCTTATTGGATACCGATGTATTTAGAGCTGTATCCTGATGAAGCTGAAAAATATAAAAATGTAAAGTATGACCATTTGTAAACTTCTTTTACCTCTACCCCCTGCCTCGCTTCGTTAATTCGTTGGGAGGTATTGGGATTGAGAGTATTAAGATAATACGAAATAGTCATAAATAAAAACTAAAATTATGCAGGTATATATAAAAAAACCAATGTCTTTAATAAGAATAACTATTAAAAAATTAAGTGAAGAAACAAAGCGTATTACCCTGTGTGAAACTACACAAAAAGAAGTTTATGTATTTATTAGAGACCTGATAGAGAAACAAAACATATCCACCTTTGCAAAAGGTAATCTTATAAATATTGAAATAAGAGAAGCGGAAGGAGGAAAAAATCTAAAATCTGTTAGTTTATCATTTAAGGGGTTAGATACATTGAGCGTGCAAGGGTTAATATTAAATGCCGTAACTCATACAGTATAAAATTATTAAACTTTATATCATATAAATAATAAACACAAGTATAAACAAAACTAAAATTAAAGATTATGAAACATACAAAAGGGATTTGGGAAAGAGGTACAAACACAGCTTCAAAAGAATGGATGCAGATATTCTGTAATAAAAAATTGATTGCAGAAGCAAAGCCATTGAATAAAAAAGGACAAAGACAGCCGAAAGACTTTGAAGAAGAAGAAGCAAATGCAAAATTATTAGCTTCTGCACCGAAATTATTAGAACAGTTAAATAGAATTGTTTTAGCAGTCGAAGAGGGAAATATTAATATAGACCATATTAATTATAGTAAAGACCTTATAAGACAAGCAACCGAATAAGCCCGTAAAGTTTGCAAAGTTCTTTACGGACTGCCCTGCTTAATTAAGTTTAAGTGGGGTTTGCGGTTGAAGGATGGTTTTATTATCCGAAATAGTCATAAATAATATTAATTAAATAAATTAAAGTTATGGAAATAAAAAATGTAATATCAGACGAAGAGTTAGAAAACAGGTTGGTAGCCTTACGGAAAGATAATTGGAAAATTGACAATATGGCAAAAGGTTTAAGTGGAAACGCTAAACAGATTGTAGACAATTGGTTTGATGCTACAAGATTAATGTTATTAAGAATGCTTAAGGTTAAAGAAAATGATAAATATAATTTTGTTTATCATGACTTGGAAAACGAACCTATTTAACACTATGTCAAAAAAGAACACAAATATAGGCGAAGCCGAAAACCTTAAATAGAGTAGGCAAACTAAATTTAGAAATAATGAACCAAACAGAAAAAGTACAAAGTATGTTAAACAGCGAAATTAACAGCTTACAGGTCTTAACTCTTAAAAGAGAGGTTGCATTGAGGAAATTCAAAAGAAGTGCTTATATAGTACTCTTATTCATTGCAACGAGTAGTATAATACTTGGATGTTGTAATGTTATTTGAGATAGTGATAAATAGTAATTATTAATTTAAAATATAAAGTTATGAAAATAATAAGAAAAAGAAATTACCTGAGTACAAGCGATTTTGTACAAACTAATGATTTAGAAAAAGAAGCAATAAAACTATTTGGCAAAAATTGGGAGAGTGCTGACGATGTAGAACAAATTAAAAAACTGTTAATCTTTGTAGGACAAACTACTTATGATGTAGATTATCTTGAAGGAACAAGAAGTGATTATAATATGAAAGTTTACGATTGTTGGAAATTAGACCAAATGGAAGCGTTAGGAAAACAAAGAGATGAATTATTAGAAGCATTAAAATTAATGGTTAAAAATACAAGTCTTAATAAGCTGAATATAAAAAAAGACTTTAGTCTTATTAATGCTCATGCTAACGCAACAAGGATAATAGGAAGAGAACGCAAATAATATTAATTTAAAAATTAAAGTTATGAAACTAAAAAAAGGAAAAAAAATAGATAATCTTAAAATAAGGAAACAATTAAACTTGTTCTATTCTTATCATGGTTATTCAAAAACACTAACAGATATAACAAATGTTAGATTTTTTGAAACAAAAGAATATTATACGGTTGAAATAACAACACATAGACCAGGAATAGTAATAGGTAAAGGAGGTAGGGATATAGACGAATTAGAAAAGTACCTAAATGATGATTGTTTTAATAAGCCTGTTAAAATACTTTTATTAGAATGCCAATTATGGTTAAAATTATATAGCCCTAATTAACACTATTACAGAAAAGAATTATTAATTAAAATAAATAGAAATTATGAAAATTAAAAAAATCAATTCACAAAGTCGTAGAGATTTTCGAGCAACTTATGAATGTGAGCATTGCGGACATACAGAAGATGGAAGCGGTTATGATGATGCAAACTTTCATCAAAACGTAATTCCTAAGATGAAATGCAGTAAATGTGGTAAAAAAGCAAGTGATGAATATAAGCCACTTGCAACAAAGTATCCAGAAGGAATGCAAATATAAACTATTCTGATGAGCTTTCAATAAGCGAAACAGGGATTAATACTCCCTGTCAATAGTAATTTAAAAATCAAACAAAATGAAAAAATTAGAAAAGATTTATGGAATATGTTTATATTGCCTTGCAAGTGCTGTTATAATAGGGGTAATCGTAAGGGTAATATTTTTTTAATACGAGATAGTAAGTATAAACAATTAAAACTATAAAACTATGAAAGATAAAACATACATTATACACACTACACATAGTAACCTCTTGGTTAAACAAGGAGATAGAGTTGCTTATTTTACAGGGTTAAGACATCATTTAAGAAAATCAGATTTAGATGAATGGAAGTATGCAGTTGCTTATTGGGAGAAACAAGTTATTGAAACAGAAGAAACTTTTAATTTTACGAGATAGTGTTATATAGCACTATGTCAGAAAAATCTTAAATTATGAAAGATAAAGAAATATTAGAAGCAATGAATAAAAAATCTGCATTAAACTATCTAAAAAAAGCACAAAAACTTTTAAAAGAGATAAACTTTTGTTCTCCTGGAATAACTAAAGCAGTAAATGATATAAAAGGAGTAGAAGATAAAAATATTGTAATGATTGAAAAAGAAATTGAAAGTTATAAGGAGATAGATATAAATGTTATTACAAATGATTATCGTATTATTAATAGGAAATAGTGTTAAATAAAAAGTTATGAAAGAAACAGCTAAATACATAAGAAGCAATTTATCTTGCCTCAATTATTCAACACTATCTCAGATAAAGATAGAGATAACACGCACACTAATAACAGAAAAATTAGAGGTAATACCCTCACAAGACAACAGCGAGTCCGCAAAACTACTTGGGAGAACTGTGCATAGTACAAATGTGTTTGATCTGTCGTTATCATTTGAAGCTAATAAAAAAAGATTCTATGACTATCTCCGGAAAAACTACAAAATAAGGTCTGATTTTAATAGAATATACAGAGCTTCTGAACTGTTTGCTGTAAATAGCTTCTGTTACAATGGACACGACAGGTACAAAGTTAAAAAAGTAAGCGAAGATATAATATTTGAACTTATAAGATTACTTAATAAAATAATATTAAATACAGATGAAGATTTATTCGAAATAGACTCAAATAGCATCACCAAACTTGCTAATTTTGAAGAAGTGTATATTAGAAACATTAAATTAAGAATTAAATGTTTTCGTGCCGGAAGAATAGATATTAGCGGACTTGGTAAAAGAGAGAAGTCTTTCATGCTACGTTTGTGTAATAAGAATAAAGCTGGGTACTTGCTGCCTAATAGAGATTATAAAGAGAAACAGTAATTAAAAAATAGAAATTATGGGAAAGAACAATGGTTATCACGAAAAAAAAGCAAGAGAGTATGCTGATAATATTAAGGCAACGGATAATTTTAAAAACTTTACAATACAGTCAGGGATGGCAGCAGATAGTTATGCAAAGATGTCAGAAACAATAACTCTGTTCGATAGTTTAACAGATACAGAAAGAGTAATCGTAATGGATGGGTATTGTTGTTACTGCGGAAAGAAATTAAATAAATGTGAATGTGATTAATCAACACTATCTCAATTTAGAATTGTTTTTAATAGAAATTGATTCACCTTTGTGTATTAAAACGTTCTTTGAAAAATATTTAACACTATTTCAGATACTTATACGAGATAGTGTGAAATAGTTTTGGAAATATGATAAAAAGGCTTATCTTCGTGGCTTAAAGTTCTTAGAAAATATATTAACTTACCACGAAAGTTAAATTATATAAAGACCGTTTTGTTTGGCTTCAGTCAGCATAAAATTAGTCCTTTTATAATTATCGTGGTAATTGTAAAAGGACTTTTTTTATGTTGTTAATTGGACGGGAGTAATGTAACGTCAGCGATCAATAACTATTAGCTTAATCAGGCTTTATATGATTACGCAGTACTGGGTGGGTTGACAAACTGCAATGGTGATACAAAGGTAAGAGCCAGTCAGCCGAATGTGCCAATTTGATATTGATACCAGACTAATGCACGGCACGATGACATTGGTTGCTAAAACGACGGGGCGATAACTAAAAGCTAAGATTGTTGAGGCAGAGTAAAAAGAAAACTAAAAATTTTCTATGGACTTACTCTGCCTTCCCTCAAAGACTCCTCCACAAGCTATCATCTGAAACAAGAATCATTATTGAAGATACCAACATTATCATTAATGGAATAATCTAAATTAGAGAAGTAGTTAAATTAGAATTAAAACTAAAAATTATGAAAAATAAAAAAGAAGAATTACAAAAGCAATTAGACGAAATTAAAAAGCAAGAAGAAAAAGAACTTGTAGATAAACATTATCCTGAATTTAAAAAGTTTGAAGGAAAATGTTTTAAAATGAGAAATAATTATAGTCTTCCAGAAGTACCATCTGATTATTGGTGGCTGTATAAGAAAGTTGTAAAAATAAAAAAAGAAGATATATATTTCAGCAACTGCAAGACACTTAAAGTACTTTCTTATTATGACGGATATTCATTCCAAACAGACAAGCATGGAAGAATAACAATTAATAAAAACGAACAAGGTTATATTCATGGTCTTGGCGAAGAAATTACTGAAAAAGAATTTAATGATGCTTGGGATAAAATGATTGTTTGTCTTGAAAAATTGAAAGGAAGTAATTGACCTATCTCAAAATAAAATTAGAATTATTTGGTAAATCCAAAAACAATCCGTATCTTGTGCTCGGTTTTTCGACAATTCTATTTTCATTTGATTTAGCCTTTGTTCGCAGGGGCTAAATTTTGCACCAAGAAGTGAACATAAAAGATTAACTATATAAACATAAAGCAACAATTATATGCACATCAATAAGAAAGCAATAGATAAAAGAATTACAGAAACAGGGATTAAGAAAAACTATCTCGCCCTAAAGACCGAAGTGTGTCGCACTACCTTCTATAAGTATATAGGAGGCAAGTGTGATGTGCCTCATCGGTTTGTTGTGTTATTAGCATTTGCTCTTAATATCTCTGTGAAAAAGATTTACAAGGAGTAAGATTTTTTGAAATAGTCATAAATAAAATTAAGTTATGTTTGGATTCATTAAAGACATTGCAAAAGGAATAGGAGGCATAGTGGGAACAATCATAGGTGTGCCTGTGGCTATTATAGCTGAAACATTAGGAATTACTATTGATATGGTTAATAAGGCTAAAGAAGCAGGATGCGAAACTTATGAAGAAATACGTAAATTCCATGATTTATAATAACTAACCAACACTATCTCGTGAAAAAAGTATCAGACATATTCATAAACTCTAAAGATTTAAAAAAAATCATAGTACAAAGAATAAAAAAAGAAAAACTTTGTGCTTCTCTTATTTGCCGACAAGCACAAGTAAAACCTCATTCACTTTTATCTTGGTGTAAAGGAGATGCAAACAATTTTAAATCAGAAGAAATAATAAAAGTTATGAATACTGTGGGTATAGACTATCATGTAGTATTTATTCTGAAAAATGATATAGATTATTCTCAAATGAAGGATAAGGATAAGACAGGATATGAACATGAAATAGATGTTATGTTTAGAAGATTTTTAAAAAAGTTAGAGAAGTTTGATGATATGAAATAGTGTTGAATAGTAAAAAATTAAAAATTAAATGTTATGAAACATATATTTATCACATTCATTATTGTAGCAAGTACTTTTTATTGTGTCGCTCAAAATAAGTATGAAGCAGAGGGTGATATAAAATATAAAAATGAAGATTACGCAGGAGCGATTATAGAATATAATAAAGCATTAAATATTGCATCATATTATTCGGGAGAAGATACAGTAAGTGTTTCTAAAGATTACACATATTTTCTTAGAGGAACATGTAAATTGTATACAGAAGATTTTACTGGAGCAATTATCGACCTTACTAAATCATTAAAAAACTGTCCTCATAATGTGAATAATTTTTTCATTTATGGAAATAGAATGATTAAATTTGGCGAAGAATATATTGTAATGAAAAATAGTTATTCATTACAGCATAGCTATAGTCATATCTATTATTATCGTGGTTGTGCAAAAATGAATTTAAAAGACTTTAAGGGAGCTATTATTGATTTTAATAGAACAATAAATGATGAAGATATTAAATATAAAATTTTTTACTATAGAGGAATCTGTAGATTAAATTTAGGACTTAACGATATTGGCTGTGAAGATTTAAGAATGGCAGGAGAATTGGGAAATACAGATGTTTACGAAATAATAAAAGAACGTTGTCAGTAATAAAGTTAATACTTGCAATAACTATTTAGTGTAAATTAGTATATCATTACCTAAACTATATATTATGAATACAAATACAGGAAACATTATTAGTCATGAGGATTTATTAAAAAATAATCCTTCAAAAGAATTTTTAGAAAACTTTGTTGACGTGAACAATATGGATATGACACGAAAGCAAAGAGAAACCAAACAAGTAAGCTTGAAAGACCATAAAAGTATATTAGGCAAAAAGCTAACAGCTATAAGAAAAGAAAAAATAGTACATAGGGGAGATATATGCCCTTGTGGTAGTGGCAAAATATTTAAGTATTGTTGTGCTAATATTGAAAAATCAAAGAGGACATTTTAGCTATCTAACACTATCTCAAAAAAATGAAAAGAAACCAACTATTAGAAGAGTTTAAAGAATTAATAATTAAGTTATCTGAACTTGGAGAGTATGTAGCTTTATTAGAATTTAAAGATAGCAGACCTAATATATCAAAGCTAAAAAACGGTTTAAATGAGTCAATAGAAGATTTAAAACAGTTTAAAAGAAAAGTTGATGAAGTTAGGAGAGTTATACAAAATAAATAGAATTATACGAAATAGTCATAAATAACAACTATCTAACACTATCTCAAAAAATAATCTTAATTAAGTTTTTTAAATTGGTAAAAATTCTTACCTTTGCAAAAGAATTAGAGAGAAGCCAAAGTATTTATTAATTTAAAACATTTAAAGTTATGATTATTTCTTTAACAATTGAGTCTAAAGGCGGTGTAACATTGTCTTCGACTTCGGTACAGGGTTTCGATAGCGAAAAACTCTATTCTCTAATGGATGACCCAACAGGATTAGGTGGAGCTGCATTTTTTGTTTACTTCGATCCAACAGGAATACCAACAAATTACACCGTAACAGAAACAGTAGCTGCAATAGCAACTATGACGGCAGGTGGAACAGCAACAGGAACAACAAATGAGAAATTTGCAGTTGATTCAGATGCAGCAGATTATTTCTCAATTAAAAACAACGCAGGTGTAGCAGAATTTTACAATGATATTAGCGACACAGTTAGAGCACCAATTGCAGCATTAGGAGCAACTTTTACAACTACTGCAACTACAACTACTGCAAACACTATTGATGGTGATACAGTAACAACAGGTATTGGTCTATTCGGAACATTTGACGGACTGACAACAGGTGAAGGCTTTAGTTTAACTCATACTACTTCGGTTATTGCTGACGGTGGTTCATTATTGAGATTATCTTCAACAGGTATCAACACAGGTGGAGCAACTACTGGTTCTGTATTAGATATTTCTGCAACAGCTCAGTTGGCAGGAACTATTGCATTAATAACGGCAGCAGGACTAACAACTGGTAACGCTTTAGAAATTGAAGCAACAGCCCAAACTACAGGTAACTTAATTCTTTGTACAGGTGGAGCAGCTAATATGGCTTCTGGTGGTTCAATCGCCAGTTTCGATATGGGCGCAGCAACAGCAGGTTCAGGATTGGAAATTGTCAGCTCAGGAGACTATGTTGATTTAACTGACGGAATGATTAACGTTACAGCCAACACAGCTACCGCAGGTAACTTGATGGTAATTAATGGTACTTCGTTAACTACAGGTGCTGCATTAAGCATTAACGCAGGAACAGGAGTAGGTGTTGCTTCAACAGCAAGACTTACAGTAGATATGCCAGTCCCAGCAATAGGTGCAGACATAGGAGTAGCAACTGCTCCTTCTTATTGGATTCCTTTAGGAAAAAGAGGTGTAGGCGGAATGACTGTAACAGAATTTTATATTGACTTAACAGGTCTTTCTTCTGTAGCTGACGACGGAGACGTAATCGGAGATACAGGACAAACTACAAGTGCTACATTAGGTCAGTACACAGTAGCTATAATGGGAACAATAGCAACTGGTGGTGTAATTGAAATGATTTGCTTAGAAGCTCCACAAGGTGGAACTGCTGACATTGACTTATATTCTCACGCCACAGGAACATTAAGCATTGATGATGACGCTTCTGGTGGAACGCAGCTTATCACAGCAGGTGGAAATTGGACTAATGGCTTGATTCATGGTGCTACAGCAGACCCAACAGCAGACCATTATTTCTATTTAACTGCTGGTGCTGCTGCCGCAGGTGATTATACGCATGGTAAATTCTTAATTAGAATCTACGGAGCATAGAAACTAATCTTTTTAAAAAATACACTATCATTTGGTAGTGTATTTTTTTTTACATATATTTGTGCATTATTATAAATGAAATTAAAATTAAGGAAAAATGAAAATGACGAATTTAGAAGCATTGAACCTGCTTCAAGGATTAGCAACCGTAAAAGACCTACCAGGTGTAAAATTTTCTTACGCTGTAGTTAAAAATTCCAAAAAACTTGAATCAATAAGAGATTCTCTACAAAAAGCAGGCGGCATGAGTGAAGACTACCGTAAGTTTTTAAAAGCAAAAGAAGATATGTTTATCAAAAACAGCAAGAAAGACAAAGATGATAAACCAATAACAACAACCAATGGTCAGATAACTGAATATGACTTTGTAGACAAAGCTAAAAACGAAAAAGAGTTTAAAGTTTTGTTAAAGAAGCATGATGCAGTTATAAAAGCAGAACAAGAAAAAGAAAAAGAACTTCAAGAACTTCTAAAAGACAAAATAGACGTAGATTTACACAAAGTAAAAATAGAGTTTGTCCCTGAAAAAATAACAGCAACACAGCTTAACGCTATTATGCCAATGATAGAAGACTAAGATGGCAAACATAGCAAGAACATCTACCGAGAATTATATAGATTTTTTGCTTGAGTTAAAAGTCAACAAAGTAACACTATCTCAACAACAAATAATTCTTTTAAAAAAGAATGGACATTTAAAATCTCCATTTGATAGAGTAAAGCCTCCGCTTGTAGGAAAAGACAAGTGGAAGGCTGACTTTACCTTAAAAAAGAAAAGTGAATTACAAGCAGATAAGCGTACTTCCATACTAATAGAACAACAAAACCTACCCACAGTATTAAACGAAGATGATTTAGACAGCCACCTATCAAGTTTAAATGGAGTAGTAACACTACCAAAACAAATTATAAGAAATGATTGGATGCCTGAGAGCATAGTATATCATAAAAAAGAATTTGTTAAATGGATAGACAGTATAATACTAAGCTTTCAAGACCGTGTAAGCTATAATAAATTTAATTTATACGTACAGCAAGCAGAAACATGGTTTGCCGAGAACATAAGTATTAATGATTTTGGAACGTATAGCGAGAGATACGACTATGCCATACAAGAATTTGATAGATGTAAAGACAACTCTTTATATGCTGTTTTAAAGTATGGCTACCTACAAGAGTCATCATTAGAATATGGAAGAAGAAAATACGAAGCAGGAGATGATTATACTCACCATAAAATAACTTGCTATTTAGTAGATTGTGGATATAGTCTTATAATAGGTAAGCCAAGACAGATAGGTGAGACTTCTATAATTGGTCTTATTGCAGTAATGAAAATGATTCTTACTCGTAACTATTTCATAAAATTTATAACAGAAGATGAAAAAACAGGAGTAGAGATATTTGATGATAAGATTAAGTTTGGATTTTCTGAGCTACCAGAATGGTTTAAGCCAAATGTTTTAAACGACAGAGACAGATTATTTAAAATAGGTGAGAAAGCAAAGAAAGGTGGAGACAAAGGAGTAAATAGTAAAATAGAAATCGTTCCTCCATCACGTACAGCTATAAACGGTGGCTCTCCACAGCTTGTGTTTGTTGATGAGATAGGCTCAATTCCTATTCTTACCGATATGGTAAATGAGGGAAGACCTACAATGTTTTGGAAGAATCCAACTACGGGTAAATTAGAACAGAAACGTCAATTAATATTATTAGGAACTGGAACAACAGGAAAAGGCGGAGGAGCATACGAAAAAGAATGGAGTAGAATATATGGGTTATGGACAACAAAAGAATTTGAATCCGGCATAGTGCCTATATTTTTTGATTGGACTACAAGATGCAGTAAAGAAGAATACGACAGACAGAAAAAATACTACTATGGTTCACGTAGAACTATGGACGAGAAAGTAGATAGTGAAACTTCACGCATACAGTTTCATCAGCATTACCCTACCACGCCAAGAGATATGTTTATCTTTACTGACAAGACTTTAATGTCAAGAGACTTTATAGATAAAAATCTACTTAAAATAAGAAACATGAGAGAGGATATGCAACCTGTTCATGGTTATTTTAAGCCTATTTTTGATAAGAACAAGCCTGTAGAGAATGAAGATGTCCCATTTAAAATAATAGGAGCAGAGTTTGTAGCAGCAAATGATGACGAAATGGACAAGACCACAGCAGTAATGCTACACAGACCAAAGCAGGGATGGATAGACAGATACTATCAAGGAACAGACCCAATTTCAAGTGATACTGGCTCATCTAAAATGGCTTCTGCAATTTGGGACAAACAGTATAAGACTATCTCGTGTCTTGTTAATTTTAGACAGCCATCTAATCCTAAAGCAAGTTTTCTACAATCTATGCTAATGGGAATATACTATGACACAAACGGCAGTGAAGGAGTAAGGGAGCTGTTAGAGAAAAACATTGGACTTGCTTACCGTAATTACAAAGAATCAAAAGGATACTTAAACAGCTTGGTAATTAACGGAGAAATAGAAGAGTCTCTGCAATCAGGTGCATCATCAGACGTAGGAATAGATACAAAAGGAGTAAGGAAAGATTTTATCGTTGCACGTATGGGAGAAATGTTTAGAACTTTTGGAGACAATATATATTTAGAAGTACTTTTTCATCAGCTAACTACTTTTGTTTGTAAAGCCACAAGAACAGGTAAACCTACCTGGCAACCATTAGATAAAAGACATTACTATGACGATGCTTTAGATGCTGCTGTATTTGCTTATATTTGTTCACTTTCATTTTTTGATTTAATACCCAAAAACATCACAACAGAGAGGATAGAGAAAAAGAAAGTTTGGAAAAATGTATATGATAAAGATTTTAATCAATCAAGAATTTTGGTTAGTTGAAAATTTTTCATATATTTGCACTATGGCAACTAAGAATTTCCGTCCCAAATTACCTGTTGAAAAACTTACAAAACACAGAGATGAACTAAGCGTATTTTGCTCTACAAGGGGTAGAAATACTGATTTAAAAAAGCTACATCCTGAACTTGCAACTACGCAAGAATTTAATGGTATATCACCTCCGCAACTTAAATTTGCATGGTATTATGCTATAAGATTTGCAAAAGCACAAGAAGATGTAAGAATAGAAAAAAGTATAAGTCTTGCTTTCTATGAACCACTAAATGCCGATGAAGCGTTTAAATATAAGAATGGTAACTTTCCTGAGAAAGTACGCAAAGCTATTGCTAAGTTTGGAGAGTATGATTTAGATATAAGAGTAAGGGCAAGATTAATTTCCGAGATAGTGTTATATAACTGGGAACAATTAGTTGATATAGATATAGACGATGCGGAAACAGACAAAAGCCAATATGTCGTTATGTCAAAAACAATAATTTCAAATATGCCTGAACTAATTAAACAAGTAGAAAATGGATTTGGAGTAAGAGAATCGAAAGTAAAAGACGTACAAGAAAAATTCATTAATGATTTTCACGATAAAACTTAATAGATATGAGTGATTATATGCCAAACATAATAACAGGAGGGCACGACAAGCCCAATAGATTTGAAACAAATACTGATGGAGAGCAATATCATATTGATAATGCAAGATATTGCATTTGGGAAGGGTTTGATACAAGAGCTACTTCATTTCAAATGCAAGCCAATACCAACAGACAATTTGTAAGAGGCAACCAATGGTCTTTCAATGAAGATGCGGAAGCGTTCTTTATGGATAACTCAGGACAAGGAAGAAACAGAATAAAAGTTATTGACAACTGCATGAAGCCAATAGTAGAACAGTATCGTGGAAATGCAATAATAATGGATATTACAACAGGAGCAGAAGCATTAAGCTATAAAGCAATAAACAGAAGAGAAGAACTGCTGGCACAACAACAATATTTTACAGAAGTAGCAGCACAATCAAGTCCTCAATTTGCTTCTTATTTAAAAGCTAAAATGTCAATAGGAGATAACGAGCAAGAAACTGAAACTATATTTGAAAATCTATATACAGATACTTATGTTGATTGTATCAATTCTATTAATGAATATGTTTTTAAAGAAAACAAATTAAAAGAAAAACAAGGAGATGCTTCTTTAGATTTATCACAATCAGGAATGGTTGTTTTTAAATATTTCATACATAACGGAGAATTAAAATGGAGAAGAGTTGTTCCTGAAAGATTTTTCTTTGATAGAAATTGTACTGAAAGCGATACTTCCGATGCTTTATTTTGGGGAGAATTTGATTACATGACTCCTTCTACTATGTTTGAAAGATACCAAAACCTTTCAATAGATGAAAGAAAAGCAATAGAACAAGAAGCTTCAAGTACAAAAACTGTATCCGGCAACACATCCACAAGAGGTGGAAGAGTACCTGTATTTTGGACATACTGGCGAGACTTCAAACAATACGAATACGGATATGTATTAGATGAATATGGTTATCCAATGTGTGTGCAGATAGGGTTTATAGAAGAAGGAAAAACAAAACCAAGATATACAAAAAAAGATATTCTACCTTTAAAAGACTTAACAGAGGGACAGAAGAAAATACTAAAAGGTAAAAATATTACTAAACTCTATTTCGACATATTAAAATACTGTGTGTTTATACCTTCTGAAATAGTAACACTCCCAATACGTGATAAGAAAAAAACAGATATAGTATTAGAATACGGAGAAATGCCATATCCTAATACAGAATATTTAGATGTATCAAATGTAATGCCTCCTTTTTGTGTAGGACAATGGAACTTTAACGAAGGCTACACAGAGACAAATCTATCTCAGCTAATAAACCCACAAAGAATAATCAATAGGTATCTTTCTGTTGAAGAACAGCAAGTGAATAGTGCTCATGGTAAGTTTTTGGCTTATGATAAAACAATGATTGACCCACAAACAGGAGAAGCAGAACTATTGAACAATATGTATCAGGGCAAACCAACACCAGTAAACGCAAGAGGAAGAGGAATAAATAACGCTATTGCAGAAGTTGGTTCTGTTGTTGATAACTCAACCCTTGTATATGGGGCACTGCAAGAGAGTAAGAAAAATTCCATAGACAGAATGAGTGGAATCAATGCAAGTCTAAGAGGGGAATCTCAAGGTTCAGATCAGCTTGTTGGAGTAACACAATTACAAATACAAAGAGGTTCGCTAATTCAAGAATCTTTTTATGATACACTTGCAAATGTTTTTCTGCAAATGGCACAAGCTACAGCCAATGTTGGTAAGCGAGTCTATTTCGAAAACCCAAGAAAACTTGCAATAATACTCGGAGATACCAAAGCTGCTGTTATAGCAAAAGTAAAAGATTTAAAACTTGAAGACTTTAGAATATTTGTATCAAGACAAAACAACAGACAAGAACAAATAGATAATGGAAATATGGTTCTGTTAGCATTGTCAGATAGAGGTAAAATAGATGATGCACAATTTGCAGACCTCTATATGAGAAGCACTCCACCGGAAATAGCAAAAGCATTAAGATTAAAAGCTAAAGAAATGAACCTACTTGCGTTGCAACAAAACAAAGCAATGCAACAACAAATACCGGAAGTAGAGAATCAACAAGCACAAGAAGGATTAGCTATGGCAGGAGAAGGAAGAAGACAGGAGAAAATCCAGGCTGACGAGAAACAGAAAGACAGAGATGGTAAGATGGAAGAGACTATTATGAAATTAGCAGCTAATCAGGAAGCTAAATCTAAATAAAAAAAGGAGGTAATCACTCCTCCTTCAATTAACCAAAAAAATTAAATTCTTATTTAATTCCAATCAAAACAACTATAAGTATTATTATAATATATAAATTCTATAGTCGTAGTAATAATGCTTTCATATTTCATAATTAATATTTTATCTTATTAATAATTATATTTTTATCATCTGCTATATCGGCAGGAGTCCATTGGAAGTAAAGTTTCTCTAAACATATACTGAAATACTTTTGTAGAAACTTAGCCGTTCTTTGACTGCAAGTATATCTTCCTTTTTTATTCTTCTTTCTTCCCCACCACGTATCTCTACCAGTCCATTTAAACCAAAGAGAGTTAATCTTAAACACTAAAATATCAACATAAGCATAATTAGTAAACCTATCTTCTGATGCTTCTTTTAACATCTCTAAATTAAATTTATCAATTTGTTTCTCTGTTAATTCCTGATTAACTATTGCGCCTAAGTATATCTTATGTCCTGGAATAACATATTCCTCAATAAAAGGATTAATGTCAAACTGTCCTGGATAATCTTCTTCTGCTACACACAAAATATCATCCATCCAAACAAATATACCAACATGGTTTAATTTGTAATATTTATTTTCTTTAGCTTTTTGTGCTTTCTTAATTTGTTTTGCTATCCACTTATCGCCATCTAAAAATAGCAAATCTCCTGTTTTTATGTAATCGTAATTCATTAGAGTAAGTCTGTTAATTTAATTATTAATCCTATTATAGTACCACATACTGTGGCTATTGTTATTGCTACGCCTATTGTCCACTTGTTCTTCTCTCTTGTCTTTTCAAGACTTCTTATTTTTTTCTTATTACAACCAACGCCTTGTATTAGTCCTGTTTTATCAAATTTGTCGCCTATCAAGACTACTTCGATTCTGTTAACAGTATCTTCTACCCTCTTCATAGATTCTCCTAATCCATTTATGGTGTCTCCATGTTGCTGTAATGTTACCTCTATATTCATTAATCTGAAATTATTATATGATTGATAATCTTTTCACCTGTTGATAAATTAAAGGTAGCAATACTCCCTGTAAAGCTAAAGAAAACAGCTAAATCAATAATTGCATTAGCTATTGTATCTTCATAATCTACTCCACCTCCACCACCACCACCTATATCATAGGTAAGTTTTATTGTTTTACTATCATTAGATACTACTAAGTCTTTTAATATAGTACCATTACCTGTACACTCTAATTCTTTAGTATCTTTATCTACTTCGTTAATTCTATAACTTCCTGTTCCAGCCTTGAATCCTTTAATATTACATACACTATCTATCGGGTTATCATTAAACTGTTCGTGTAAATATATATTATTCCAATCAGTATCTAAAAATTCCTCTGTTGTTTCTGCTGCATTAAGCACAGGAGCAACACTTGTATAAAGCTCTGTCTTATCTAATAGATAAGGTACTAATACTCTTTGTCCGTTATATTTTACTCTTGTGCATCCGTAATCTTCGTTGTAAGAATAAGTATCTTGTGTTACCCATTGCGATTGTAATACTGTTCCTAATATTGTGTATTCTGTGCCTAAATTGACATCATATATCTTATTGCTATATCCTATTGATAATGGAATGTTTAAATCATTAAATAGTATGTAATTGATAACCCCTTTTACATAATAAGCAGCCGAATACGATTGTTGATTAAAGTAAACATAAAAGGGACTACTGCCTATCCAATCTCTGTTAATCGTATTAGTGTAACTCACTCCATTTATTATTATTGTAGCATCTTCTCCGCTTACTCCAGACCAGCTAAACTCTATTTCGTGATTTCCACCAATAGAAATTAATGACCCACCTGCTAAATTAGTGATTGTTTGGGTAGTGCCATCACTCACAAAAAGCCTAAATCCTATTACTTTGTGATAAAACAAAGAACATCCTTTTTGATAAGCGACCGTCCCTCCACAACTAAAAAATGAGCCATAAAATCCACTATCAAACCCGTAAATTTTGGATTTATAATATATACTTTCTCCACCTACCAGATGGGCTAAAATCCTTATCGCATTATCTGTCCCATTAAAATTAAAACCATAATTACCTAAGTTATAATTAACTCTTCCTCTTACAGGAGGAGCTACCCATGCTCCTAAATCAAACTTTCTTTTAGCTTGTGCTACTTCTAAATTACTATATGAATGACCTGCTAATACTACATTGGTAATCTTTCCAGTGAAATATTGTGCTGCTGTTTCTCTTTTACCTATATAAACATCATCATCACCAAACCTATCACTTCCATTATTATATGTAGTAACTTGTACTCCATTTAACCAACAGTCATAATAACTACCATTCCATATTAAAATAATTTGATTATGTCCTCTTGGGATATTATCTTTAATATATCCTCCTTCTGCCACACTGTCTTTAATCCAAGAAAATGTTTCATTTG
>Ga0208771_1000362_pt1 | contig 27814 bp, 23 predicted proteins | sample AntAceMetag02UKX_FD_184775 | JGI IMG/M metagenome (GOLD analysis project Ga0208771, IMG submission 184775) | Saline lake microbial communities from Ace Lake, Antarctica - Antarctic Ace Lake Metagenome 02UKX (SPAdes) (version 2) | ecosystem: Environmental > Aquatic > Non-marine Saline and... | reverse complement strand
TCCATCAAAAGCCGCATTCTGCGAGCCGGGTAGAGTTGATCCAGATCTGTATTAATGACATTCACTCTTCTGTTTTTGAGATTCGGAATAAAAGATGGTGTGTTTGTCACCTGTGAACCCACAGAAAGAAATCCGTTTAAAGGGTAGAACGACGCAAAATCATCGGGAGCGCTCATTGCCATAAAGAAAGAGCCCGAGCCACCGTCAGAAAATCCGGTCATGAATATTCTGTCATCATCGATATTGTAATAAGTTTTGAGAGTCCTGACCTGTGTTTGGATGTTTCTGACTCCTGCCAGATCCCACCAGGATGTGTCGATGTTACCGAAGGGGAAAAGCATAAGCCAGTTGTTTTCTTCTGCAAAATGGATAAACGGGTTATCTTGCGGAAAACCTTCTTCGATTGAGTAGAAGTCTTTTGTGCTCACGCCGCCATGCAAATACACGAGTATTGGAGTTTTTGTGTTTGGGTCATAACCGGGAGGAATATAGAGCACATAAGGAGCAGCCAGTGTGTCATTGATCTGGTTGTAATAGGTTATGAACACTTCTGTCGAATCCGTTACTGGATATGAACCCCAGTGTGAGAGCATTGTATAAAGCGAGTCATCAGAGATGTTCTGATCCTTGGCATATTTGTTGATCTCATTTAGCCAGGAGTCATTTTGAGCAAAGATATGTGATGCAAACATAATAACGAGAAGAACTATGAAAATTTCTGTGTTTTTTTTCATGCCCGTTCCTTTTATGTTATATTTAGAATTTGATGAATATTCTTTAATTTGAAGGGATAGCAGCTCTTTCGGCAGACTCGATTAAAATCACAATAGCTGCATGGTTTGCTGCCATATTCCCTTTCCCGGATATGGAACTCACCTTTTATCACTTTTGTTCCATATTGAAGAAGGAGGTTCTTTGTAGCTTCTTTGGATTGACTGTGCACTGTTTTTTTCTGAGTGATAATGAATAATTCATTCTCTTCATATATAGAAAGTTGCTTTCCCTTTGATGAAGCAATGTCTTTTAAAGATTCGTAAAGAAATGTGATCCTGCTGTCAGGAAAATGCGATTTTAAAACCATGATATATAGGAATGATTGAATATCCCAGAATGACTCGATCTCAGAAGGACTTGGACTCGAGCCGGTTTTATAATCAACGCAAAGCATTTCAGATTTTTGATCTGCTTTAAAAATGCCATCGATTTTTCCTCGAAAATGCAGTGTAACCATATCATTCTTGAGTGTATAAACAGGCCATGTGTCATTTTTCCCGGATTCCAGCATGCCGAAAACCTGTTCAAAACTGACTGGTGAATATTCGTTCAAAGAAGTTCGGACAAGGGCAAGAAGCTGAACCAGCAGATTTTCTTCTTTACCGGAACTCAGCCCAGCGGTGTACGGTGAATATGTTCTTCTAATAAAAAGATCCTTCTTAACATCAATATGAAATTTATTGAGAGCATAGGAAAGAGATTCTGCAAGTAGATCGAGTGCTTTAGTTTGGTTCTCTTTCAATAATGAAAATCCCTTAATTTTTCCGAAATGTTCGAGTGCTTTATGAATGACATTTCCGAGCTGCAATCTTTGCCGGGCATCTTCATCATAGGAGATCAGTTTTAGTTTTAACACATCTTTAAATAAATACTGCATCGGGCATTGGATAAGGGTGTTCATATCACTTGCAGAAAAGGTGAGCGTGGACTTCCCATCCGTTTTTGCCAAACCTTTATAAGAACCCATCACATAGTTTTGATATTCATTATGACGCTCCAAAACAGGCAGCATCGGATTTTCGATCAAATGGCAGTAATAGGTAAGATAATGCTGCCGAGCAGTGATCGGTTCACAGTCTTGATCTATAATCTTATCTGGTTCGAAGGTCTCGAGTAAGGTTGACGGATTAAGAACATTTCCATCCATATCCCGCTCTGCGCAAGAGAAGTAAAGCTCAGAATCCAGTTCAAGCCAATGGTTGAGAAGCATTACACTTTTTTCCCAATTATATGCAGGAACGGATGAAGCAAAAGGATTATTTTTTTGGGGAACCGGGAAGTAATTTTCTGATAGTCCAGCAATGAATAGGATGACATCATTAAGTTCAAACGTATCCATAAATCCAAGTATTTCGATGCCTTTTTGTCCTCTCCGAGAAGGTATCTCCTGATTTTTCAGAGCTTTTTTAATATCTTTAAAAAGATTATCAGGTTTGAGCTGAAGCCCAATATTATGGTAAATATCGAAAGTGTTTTTTATACATTTTTGAACATAGAGATAGGACTCCTGCATACTTTCATTCTGTTCGATCTTTGTGCTAATACCAGTCTCATTAAACAAAGTATCAATTCTCTCAAGAAGTGAAGTGTCAGATAGATTGATCGCTATATCTTTTATTTTGCCGATCAGATCTGTAATTGTATGCACAGCTTCGGAATAATTTTTGATTTTCTCAATTTCCGTTATGTCACTAAAATAATGTATGCCATTTTTTCTCACATGTGCATCGAGTTCGAAAATGTTCCTTTTAGTATTAAAAATGGGATGAAGCACAAGAGAGGATACTGTATTCCATGTAAGTCTTTCCGATGAGAACATAATTGTGAGCAGAGAGATCATAAAATTTGTGAGCGGTTCATTAATAAGTTTTTTGCCCGCAAGCAGGTTGTAAGGAATTCCATAAGAAGGGAAAATCCTCTTTATCGCATGAAGATAGGCGTCTATGCTCGATACGGTAACTTTTATTTTGGAGAAGTTTTGACCGTTATTTAGCAGGTAGTGTATTTTTCGGGCAATCGAGTCGATCTCGGTTTCGATTGAGTGATATTGTGTATATACGAGTTTAGACTTGCTCTCTTTTTGTATGACATCCTGCCATATCTTTGGAGTAATATCAAAAGAGGAATGTATTTTAAGGGCATCAAAATTATTGATAAAATAGAATTTTTCAGCACACTTTGAGAGCTGTGATACCATTTCATATTCAAGTGGGGTCTCTTTATAGAATCCGTTTAGTATAACCGTTTTATCTTTAAAGAAATTTTGATAATTTGTATTCAGAATTTCATGATCGTAGCTATAATGTTTCTCTTGGCGGAGTTTCTCATATTTAAAATGAATTTTCTCAAATTCATCGCCCGCTTTAAATTTCTGTTTCCAGAGCGCACATTTTCGAAAAGCATCAGAAAGTAATTCTGCCGTGCCCTCATTCAGGGGAATTTCGTCAGAAGATTTTTTTACAAGCAAAGTACCGCATTCGGGAGTAATTCTCTTTGCTTGAGTGGGACTCATCGTCAATATTTTATTAAGTGTAGTGATCTGAATGTTTGGATTAAGTAGTTCTCTCTTTGCCAGTGCCTGTGTCATTCTCTTAGATTGATAACCAGCAGGATTAATGATCAGTATATCTTCGTGAGAGTTCAGGTTATTTAGGACATTATTTGATACGGATATATTCTCTAATACAGAGGGAGTGAATGGGTGCTGTTCGTTCGGAAATATTTTAGTGAAGTATTCATCCTCCCATTTTATTTCATGCAATTCATTAAATGAAGAATAGTAAATAAATGCCTGTGCGTCGATGTTAAAGAGCTGTTTAACCATCCATTGATAGGTCTGGAGCTGGATCTCATATAAGTGGTGAGCTCGCAGTGTTTTATCCGTCTTGAAATCAATTATATACCATTTGTCGTTCTTCTTATAGAGTAAATCTAAGATTCCATTTACTTCAAGATAGATTTCTCCGTTATCCAGCCATCCAATAACCGGCAGCTCATGAAAAAGCTCTTGAACGGTCATAGAATGTATGTGTTGATAAATAACACTGGAAAGAAAGTTGGATATATGCGCTTGTAATTGCGATTCGATTTCATCAAATTTGATTTCAGGAAACGTATTTTCAATATAGTATGAAACCTCTTTTTGGTGAACAGAGAAATCCCACCAATGGTTTGCAATGATCGCATGAAAGATCGAGCCGAAGGCGCGTTTGGTTTTACCTGGACTGTTCGTCTCAGAATAGTTCTCAAATATGGCCTCTGGGAAAACACTCTCCATTATAGTATGCGGGGTAACCTTCCACAGCTTTTGCAGTTTCTTAAATGTGGGGGACTCTTTCCAGATCATATTTTTGGCATGATCTTCCTGATCTTTGTTCAAAGCATTCTGCATTTCTTCAAAACTTGCAAAGCCAACATCTGTTTTCTCCGGTGATTCTATGGCATCCCACTCTTCTTGAAGTATGCTTGATGGCAGTCCAAAGGGTTTGGCGACATATTCATTCCACCAAGAATTATGTTTTGGTTTGCCCTTGAAATCTGCAAGCAGTGCAACACGGTACTTGGCACGTGTGACAGCAACGTAAAAGAGACGCTTGTCCTCTGCCTGCTGTTCTCTTTTATCCTGTTTTTTTATATTCTCGAGCAGGTTTGTCTTTTTGGATTCGATTCCCTCTTTTATCGAGATACCAACCTCTATTTGATCTTCGGGCAACAACCTGCTGTGATAGATCACACCTGCTTCTTTCCTGGTTGAGGTGCTGTCCAGTTCAGGAATAATTACTGTCGGAAACTCCAGCCCTTTTGCCTTATGAATGGTCATTATCTGTATTTTTGAGGGTGTGGGCAGATCTGCTTGTGCAACGTCGCTTTTATGGTTAAATTGATAGGAAAGATACTCATGAATCTCTTGAAGAGAATTGCCGTCCAGCTCGAGCGAATGAAGGACGTTGATGATCTTGTCTATGTTTGCCAGCCGCTGCGGACCTCCTATCTCGCTCACGTAACCGAGCTCTCTATGTGCTTGTGAAAGTATGGTCTGTAATAAAACATCAAGGGGAGCAGATCGGGCTGATTGTCTCCATTTTGAAATAGAACTATATATGTGTGCATAAGCTGCATTATTTTCCATGAAGTCAAAAATAGAATTCTCTTTTTTGCGATTTTTGAGGTCATAGATCAAGGTGTCTTCTATACAGAAAAATGGACTACGCATAAGGCCGATTAAGGCGACATCATCATGGGGATTTATCATTACGCTGATAAAATGGAAAAGATCATAAACTTCCTGCTGGGAAAACAGGTTTCGTTCCCCAATGATCTGGAATGGAAGATCGTATTTCTGGAATATTCGTAAATATTCAGCAATGTGAATAAAATTCCTAAGCAAGATTCCGACTACAACGCCTTCCTCAAGTCCAACTTCATCAGCCCACTGAAGATATTTTTTTGTTATATATGCGGCATGGATTGCAGGAGCATAATCACTTTCAGCAGGTTCATACGAAGTTGCGTGAATGTCACACACAATTTTCGTTTTCTGTGCAATATCTTCTTTTGAGCTGTTATGTACCGGATAGTATGTGTTCTCAAAAGCAGCTTCGAAAGGATATTCGGGCGCATAGAAGATCTTGCCGAAAAACGGATTGATCACGTGCTGGATATATTCTTTGGATGCTCTGTAGTTATCATTAAATTCAATAAGCGTATCATCAGAAAGTTTTGAAAGCTCATCTTGAGCTCTATTCATCACTTCCACATCTGCCTGCTGGAACCTGTAAATGGATTGTTTCTTGTCGCCTACAATAAAGATCCCTCTGTCACGAATGATGCCATTTTCTGTCCGGGCGATGTGCCTGATAATATCCCAGCGAAGGTTGTTGGTGTCCTGAAATTCATCAACCAGGATATGTCTGAACTGTTTCGCGATCCGTCGCCTTACATCTTCGTGGTTGTTCAATAATTCGCGCGTCTTTATAATTACTTCATTGAAGGTAAGATAATTTTTCTGAAGCTGTGTATTCCAGATCTTTTCTTCAAATTCCGTATAGAGCGTAACGAAATCTTTTAACACATTGATTGATTTTATGTCGTCCTGAGTAGGGGCGAGCAAGACTTTTTCTGCCGGGATTTCCTGTTCTAAAATTGAGATTACTTCTAAAGTGATCTGCTTGAAAGATTTGTAGGCAGCTTCATTTATAAAAGTAGATTTTTTCTGAATGTTATGAAAGCCCCGATCTGTATAATAAGATTCTCTTTTTGAAGTCATAAAAATGGGAAGAATTTCAGTCATGATATAACGCCGTTTTTCCAGAATTGAATCCTGGGGGACGCTGCCTATGAGATCGAGGAGTACCCGAAAGGTATTCTCTTCATTTTGTTTCACGGTCTGAGATAATGAGGTGAGTTTTTTTAATTCCGAAAGGATTGAATCCTCATCGAACTCATGAAGGTACTTTTCGAGCCACCGATCATAAATTTTTTGTTCGGAATGAGTTTTAATATAATGTATCCAATCCTCAAGAAAAACCTTGTTGTTCTCAAAGTAATAAAAGAATCCCCCCAACCCATTTTTATCAGTATAATTAAGAATGTTTTTCAGTTCTGCATTGAAAGATCTGCTTTTAATAGCTAGAAATTCCGAAAGTGTTTCCTGGTACATCTTGTTTGCAAGCACTTCATCCGATGTCTTGAAGAGTGGATCGATACCGAGAAGAAATGCGTTTTCGCGAAGTATGGTTCCGCAGAAACTGTCAATTGTCATGATATAATTTTGCGAGAAAGTGGAGCGCAGCCACCGTTTGTAATTTTCCGGAGCTGATCTTATATGTTCACCGATAGAAACACCCTGCTCCTTCAGTTCCTTGATCTCATCACCTTTTAATAGAACATGAATATCCTCATAAATCCGTTTGGACATCTCAGCGGCAGCTTTATTTGTGAAGGTTATGACTAAGATATTCTTATAACCGAGCCATTCATTTTTAGTGCGCTTTAGATTGTGTTTCGTGAACTCATCCAGTATCTTACAATAACGTTTGGAAAGTGCATAGGTCTTTCCTGCTCCTGCACAGGCAGATACGATCTTGTTGGTTGATAGGTCGAGTGCGCGTTTAAGAGGAGTTTTTTCTTCCATTATATGTGCTCGCTAGCATTGATAGGATGAAGCAAATAATTTCTGGAAATTACTGGCAATGTTTTTGTGAAAAAGTTGACAGGGGATTGTTATAATATTTTTTCACAATGTTGTTTTTATTTATGAATAATATAGGATGTGTTATGAAGATTGGAAATAAGTATATTATCACGCCTATTGGGGTGTTAATACATAGTTTGGGCAAATGAGAATTCCAAATTATAATAGTAAATGGTCATAAACAACGAGTGCAATGAAACATATAGCTGACTCAATACTTTATTTATCAGGCTTTGTTTCCACAGTATTTTTTGTCCTCTGTGGAATTTCTTATTCCTCTAACAAAAATTGGTTTATTTGGACTTTATTTGGGGGGCTCGTCTTCGGCCTCCTTACAGGTTTTCTTATTTGGCAGAACGAGATTTGGAAGGGCCAGAAAAATATTGCCGCATTAGCTCGAAATGACATTGAGCCCAAAATTTCTTGCCTTATGGAGTATCCGATTAAGGTAGAAAATGAAAAACCATATAGAAATACTAAAAATCCATCTATTTTCATAAAAAATTCTGGACCCATTGCTGCTGTTTCACTCTCAGCTACTGTTGATATCTATGTTTACAATACTAAAGAAAAGAAAATTAGTGAATTAATCAAAACAGGTTTTAAGGGCTTTGATCATGCGATGTCAACTAAAGAGCTTGAACCTTTTTCTGATATCGAACACTCAACAATCGGAATTGATGGCAAAGATATTATTTCTGTGTACTCTATTAGTGTTAATTACTATCGTAAATCTGACATGAAATTATTTAATTTAAATGAGCTTTTTTTCACTCACAACAAGACAATTTACAGTGATCTTGAATTCAAGAATGATGATCGATACCAAATTGTAGTAGATAAAATTAAGTCTTTTGTTCCGCCGGACAATAAAGGTAACGAAGTTAATGTTACAGCTGCTGCTGAGCATACTTGGTTTATGGAGACTAGCCCATCGATTCTGAAAAGAAAAAACGAAGATGGTTCGATAACAATTATAGGACAACCAGAAAATCAGAAAGACTCAATAACTCGGGGACTTCCGCATTTGATTCTTACACCAAGCACATTTAAGGAAAGCGGTTTTTATTTAGAGGCTGAAATTGAAGGTGAACATATTAATGTAAAAGTAAAATTCGAGGTAAAAAATGTTGGGAGTGTTGCGGCAGTTGTCACTGAAGATGGATTTAATCCTGTCGTGGAAATAGAGCCAGGTCAAAATAAATACTATAGCAACACTTTAAAAATAGCGAGAGGACCTAACAATACAATCCCTCTAAATGAATTTATAGAATTGCTTGACACTGGAAAAGAATCTCTAAATATCTCGTTCAACTTACTATATCGTCCAAAAAATGATGATAGTAAATTGTTCAAAGTAACTACAAATAATGAATTTAGTAAAAACAACGCTAAATAAAAATCAACTTAGGCGCCCCAACAATTCGCTGGTGCCGACCCAAAAAGCTGGGCGGCACAGCTCAACCGTTTGACTCAAAAGGCAAATAAAAATGAAGTGGCTTTTATCAGTCTTTATATGCGTGCTTCTTCTTCTCATTGTTTCGTCGGTGAGGGCAAAAGACTGCGAATCTGTCAGCTTGAAAGCGGTAGGTTTTGCCGATCCTCTCGGTGGAAGTGGAGGCAACGTGATTCGCGTAACCAATCTTAACGCAGAGGATCTAGGATCACTCCGAGTGGAACTCGAAACAAATGGGGCAAGTCTGGTTCACAATTAAGAATTAATCAACCACGAATGAATACAAAATATCACGAGAGTTTTGTCCCGATATTTTATTGAAATGACTTCATTCTATTGTTTTTGTGAAAAAGTTGACATGGAATATTATCAAATTCTTTAACTGTGTCGTATTTTTAAATGAAGAATATTTGGAAATTTATTATGAAGATAGAATATAAGTATATTATGACGCCTGTTGGAGTGTTAATAGATTATTATGCGAGTAAGCAATGACCATATTTAATACATTATGGAAAACTTTCTAAATAATTTGATAACAAATACGCCCATTCTTTTCATCGTAGTAGGTGTTTTATTAATAATAGCTGCATTGATATTATACTTAAAAGTTAAGGCAAGCATAATAAATTTTATTCCCATTGATTCTGATATAACAAACAGGCGCAGCTTTAAAAAAAAGTATAAAGAATATGGAAAATCACAAAGATGGAAAGATTTAAAAAATGTTGCACTTAAAAGAGCCAATAGTATTTGTGAAGTATGTGGAAAATCAGCACAGGTTGTTCATCATAAATCCTATCCAGCAAATTTCAAAGATGACAACCTAGATAATTTGCAAGTTCTATGTAAGAAATGTCATTATAACATCCATAAAAAACAGTTAGATAATAAAAAGAAAAAATCATTATTTTCTGAATCTATACTATCAGGTAAGCAACATTTCCGTATAGAAGTAAGGGAAGCGAAAAATCAATCAAAGTATGTTGTTTTTAGTGAGTTAAGAGCTGACGAAAAAGGCAGAGCCGACGATATCAGAATTATTATCTTCAAGGAAAATTTGAGTAAAGTCATTAAAAGTTTAACTAAAGCAATCAATTATATTATCAGCAGCAGGAATTAAAAAATAGGCATAACCAGCGCATGCTCCTAAAGGCGGAAACTGTTTTTTGATTAATAATTTTACGGGTTTACGGAGAATTTTGAGTGGAAAATTAATTTTGGAAAAGCTATCAATTTTAATCATAGTGATAAGTCAATTATTACTTTCAACCGAAGCACGACATGAGAATAGCATATGTTGCAATAATATATCGCACCTATGGCGCTCTTCGGTTTTTATTCACTTACCGGAAGCTTACGCATCCGGTTATAAATATTCAACACCTATGGTGTAGAATGTTATGAATGAAAGATTTAATTTAAAGTTCCGATAGGAACGATATGTTTGTAACGGTGAGTGTTAGCTCTCTGAACCAGGAACCAGTAACGATATTAGCACCATAGGTGCGGAATGTAAATTTCTTTATATTCGCATAAGTATATATCATGATCTTATCAAAAAGTGTCATGATTCTAAAATTTTTGGGGTATGCACGTTTTATTATTGAAATTAATTGACAGCAAATACATCCTGTTCTGAATCCTATGAGGATACGTTTCGATTCATTCGAGAAATGTCCTTAGTCAACCGGCATTCCTTAATAAAAATATGCCCAATTGTTGGCTTATAATCCATTTGTTTATCAACAAAATGAAAAGGAGATAAGATCATATTTGGGGATAAATGTATTATGTGTGTGAAGTGTTATAATCATTGTCCAAAGAATGCAGTGTTGCATCTTTAAGAAAAGCATCAATGACAAGAAATATCCTCGATACAAAGGACCGAGCAAAGAGATACGGGCAGTATAGTATCGCAAGTGAGATAAACATTGACTCATTCCTAAGCCCCAGCTTGGGAATGTGCATGAATTATTCGTACGAGTACGTTACCAAGCTGGGGCTTGGTAGCGAGTTTTGTGAACAGGGACTTGATAGCAAGCTTTGTGAACAAGCGCTTGGTTTCCTTATCGGTATGATAGGTACAAAACTGTTAGGATAGAAATGAAATATAAATTTAAAGATCTGACATGTATAGGTATTTTTTTGATTGTTGTAAGCATCCTATCGTTAGGTAACCTTCACGCGCTGGATGTCATTTTCGATGACCACCAATATTCTTTTCAATTACTCAGGACCATGGGTTATAGCAGCACCGGCGGTGCGGATATAGCAGAATGCCTCCGCACAGCTTACCTTATAGAGGAAGCAAACAACGAAAGCTGGTACATGGAGTGGAATGATACGGCAGAACGGCTGGAAAAAACAGCAGAAAAATTTCTGAAAGAAGGGCACGAAAAAAGTGCAAAGGAAGCATATTTCCGTTCATCAAATTACTATAGAACGGCAGGATTCTTCCTTGTCACTGATCCTGAAGATCCACGCATCATTGAGACATACCAAAAGAGTCGCGAATGCTTCCAAAAAGGTTCTATATTCTCCGAACATCCCATCAAAATTGTGAAGATCCCTTTCGAAGGAACAACATTGCCCGGCTATTTGCTGTTAGTAGATAATTCCCAAACGAAAAGACCTCTTATTATAATCCACACTGGTTTCGACGGTACAGCAGAGGAGCTTTATTTCGAGATAGGTGCTCTTGCTGTAGAACGCGGGTATAATTGTCTTTTGTTCGAGGGACCGGGACAGGGTTGTGTAATCCGTGAGCAAAAAATACCATTCCGTCCTAACTGGGAGTCCGTTGTAACTCCGGTTGTGGATTTCGCACTGGAACTTCCCGAAGTAGATCCCGATAGGATCGGGTTAATTGGGATTAGTTTTGGCGGCTACTTTGCGCCACGCGCCGCCGCTTTCGAGCATCGCCTTAAAGTGTGCGTAGCTAATGGCGGAATATATGATTTCTATGAGAATATGATAAGAAAATTTCCGCCTAATACTGAAGATATCGTCAAGGATCAAGATGCGTCCTTAGTGTTTGATAGAGAGACTAAAGAAATGATGAAGCAGAATGTGGATATTGAATTTTTCTTCAGGAACGGCATGTATACATTTGGAGCAAAAACTCCAAGCGAGTTAATTCGGATGCTCAAACCGTACAATATGAGAGAAGTTGCCAAAAATATACGATGTACTATGCTGGTCGTTGATTCGGAAGGTGACCGTGATCTGCCGGGTCAAGCTGCGGAATTGTACCAAGCTCTCGAATGTCCCAAAGAATTCATGCTTTTTACAAAGCTGGAAGGTGCCGAAGAACACTGCCAGATGGGAGCCGTAATGATCTCAGGAGAGAGAATTCTCAATTGGCTTGATGATAATTTGATGGAGAAATAATGGGTTTGAATAAAGCTTCTTTAATTTTCATAATCGGTATATCATACAATATATTTTATAAGGTTGTATATGCTGTATTCCCACTTGTAGGTAAACATATTTACTTAAATAGTGTCTTATCAATTCTCTGGTTGGTTGCCAGTTTTACTATTATTTTGTTCGCATATTTTTTCCTGAAAGAATTTCCAATTCTTAGTGGTCAAATTAAAATTTCTTTGATCTGCATGATAGTATTTACAAGTATAATAATTATAACAAAATTGCCTTTTGGATTTTTAAATAATGCTGAATTTACAAAAAGAATATTATTCAACTTAGCCAGGATTCTTAATTCTCTGTCTGTTTTATTTTTCCTATCGGAATTTTATAAATTATTATCTGAGGATATTTATGCTTTGAAATTACCGGTCAATGTAGCGATTTTTGGATATGGATTGGGTTTGCTGTTAAAAGTAATTGGATCGATATTTTTTAGCAGGTTTCTTATATCAGAGGTTGCAAATGGATCATCTCACTTTTTTCAGATCGCATCATTTTTAATTGTTATGGTAACCAATATTGCTATTATGAATTTCTTAATTAGATTCAGAAAAATCAAAGATTATAATCTTATAAAATAATTAAAAGAATGTGTGTATTATGAAACAACGATATATGAATAAGGCTTTTTTAAATAGATGAATAATAATTTGAGGGAGTAATATTGGATATACTTAACAGTAGGGAATGGGCTTATGTGATTTGGTTTATTATTTTTGTTATTTTTATAGTATTATCATCAAAAATGAAGAAAGTGAGGGAATCCTTTAGGAGTCTTTTAAAAGCTTTCTTTAGAAAAAAAATTATTTCAATATTATCTTTAATGATAATTTATATATCAACTGTAGTTTATATACTTTGTAAATTAAATTTGTGGGAATTTCATCAATTAAAGAACACGATAGTTTGGTTCTTATTTGTTGGATCTGTATCTCTTTTCAGAATTAATTCAATAAAAAAGGAATCTCATTTCTTTAGAAATTCAATTATAGATAATTTAAAACTTGTAGCGATCATACAATTTATTGTTGGATTTTACACTTTTAGCTTATTTATTGAGTTATTGATAGTGCCATTTATAGTATTATTGGCTGGAATGATAGCTGTATCGCAGGCTGATAAGAAATTTCATTTACTGGAAAATATTCTCAATGGGATTTTGGCGATATTCGGTTTAATTTTGATTATGTACAGTATAATCATGCTTATAACGCATTTTACCGAATATGCAACAAAGCAAACATTCTATGATTTCTATATTCCACCACTTCTAACACTTATGTATCTTCCTTTTATCTATATTGTGATAGTATTTATAACATACGAAGATACTTTTGCCAGATTACATTTTTTTATAAAGGATGCAAAATTAAGACACTTTACAAAATTTTATCTAATATTTAATTTCCGCCTTAGAATTAAACTTGTGGATCGGTGGGGAAGTATTTTACAAAACCAAGATAACTCATCAAGGGAGGAAATTAAAAAGTCAGTTAAACAAATATTTAAAATGATAACTGCAGAGAAAAATCCGCCATTGGTACGAATACAAGAGGGTTGGTCACCTTATCTTGCAAAGCAATTTTTGGAAAGTGAAGGATTAAAAACGGGTTATTATCATCCAATTAAAAACGCAGAATGGTCTGCTATCTCGCCCATTATTGATCTTAGTAAAGATTTGATCCCTAATAGTATTTCATATTTTGTTGATGGGACTGAAACTGTTGCAAAGTCTCTTGAACTAATTATGTCTATATATTCTCATCAATCCGCGTTAATAGCACATAATAAGTTGCTGTCATGTGTAAAAACTCTTCTGAATAATGCGTTGAATTTAGAAATAACAAGTAACATTGAGAAAGCACTTTTTAAAGGGGGAAATCAAGCTTTTAAGTTCGGTCGGTTTATAGCTAAAGTTGAGAAAGATGATTTCCCTTTAGCTAATTCAACAGGCTATCATATTAAATTTATTTTATCCAAGGTTGAATAAACACGCAAATAATTTTTTTACAAATTGGTAATTAAATTCCCAAACTGTAAAAGTTTTTGCATAAATAATAACTTACACAGAAAACTCAAAAATATCCGGCAGTAACTCTGAAATATTCTTCACCACATACTCATCTTCACTCTTTGCAATAATAATTTTGATGTCACGCGTAAACTCAGAAATAACCTGTCTGCAGATACCGCACGGGAATGGAAAGTTGTAACCCTCCGCATAGATTGCAAGAGCTTCAAATTGAGTATCTCCATTTTTGATCGCATCAAATAGTGCGATCCGTTCTGCACACATTCCAGCAGGAAATGATGCATTTTCGATATTAGTTCCAGTGTAAATTGTTCCATCCTTTGTAAGCAGAGCAGCTCCTACTTTATATTTGGAATAGGGAGAATAGGAACGGGCAGAAGCTTCTTTCGCTGTTTTTATAAGTTTTTTAATGTCCATAATAACTCATTTCTTAAATAATTACTAAGGTAAAAAAAATAAATCATCATCTTGTATGCAAGTTTTTCATTCATTATCGGATGGAATTTCTAACTCGGATAAGCAGAAACTGAAAGGAATTCACCATCAATCTTCGCTACGCAACGCCCAGACAGGCAGAGAACACAGAGAAAGATAGATTAATTATACATTAAAAAGGTTGGGTCATTCCCGAGTCCCATCGGGAATCCAGTATTTATTTGTATTTTTGATTTATAATAGGATGTTTTTTTATCTTGATTCCGAATAAATAGGATATATTCTTTTTCTTGTTCTCGATCTACTGTTTCTTTGCCTGCTGGTCGTACAGGCGCTACCAAGCTGGGGCTTAGCAGCGAGACTACTAATGTTTATATCTTATACAATTTTATTCTGTTTTTTGTCTTTTTTCTCGGTGCTCTCTGTGTTCTCTGTGGTGGATTCTTTGAGTGAGGTTTATCCGAGTTATGTATTTGAAAGTTAGTAATGATACTTCTTACCTTTGAGAATTGTGAACCCCCGGTAAAGCTGTTCGAGTAGAATTATCCGCACCATCTGATGTGTGAAGGTGAGCTGTGAAAGAGACAGAAGCTCATCAGCCCTGTTTTTTATTTCTTGAGAAAATCCATACGGTCCGCCAATCAAAAAATAGAGTGGCTTATTCTGACTAACGAGCAATTTATTAAGATGCGATGCAAAATCCCTTGATGTAAACTCTTTTCCGCCTTCATCAAGAGCAATTATATAGCACTGCTCCGGGAGTTTGCCAAGTACTGCTTTTCCTTCTAATTCCTTGATCTTATCAACAGATTGATTCGTAGTGTATTTGGAAGTTGAAACAAATTCGATCTTAAGAGAACAAAAACCGGAAAGCCGTTTTAGATATTCATTTTCGGCAAGAGAGATATATTCATCCTTATTTTTACCGATTACAAGGATCGTAATGTTCATCAATTATACAGTACGAATATCTTTAGGATGTTTTAGAATATATGTTACTTTCTGATGAAATTCCTTCATATTCGTGGCGCCTGCATAAGAGAAGGCAGAGCGGAGTCCATCCTCAATATTGCGGATCACGTACTTTGCAGGTCCTTTGTAGTCGATAGTAGTACTGACGCCTTCCACGTTGCGTTTTTCATCATTTCGCAACTGCTTGGATTCGAGACTTGCAGAACCACGATATCGTTTATATAAATGATAATTTGGGAAATTTCCCTCTTTATGAATTGTGCCCGGTGTTTCTTTACATCCGGAAAACAATGCACCTATCATCACAGAATCCGCACCAACTGCCAGGGCTTTTGCAACATCTCCGGAATTCTGTATTCCGCCATCTGCAATAACGGGTATATCGTATTCTTTTGCCACCCTGCAAGCATCTTCGATAGCAGTTACCTGAGGTACTCCAAATCCGGTATTGATCCTGGTTGTACACATCGAGCCGGGTCCAATCCCAACTTTTATTGCATCTGCTCCATTTTCACACAGGAATTTTGCTGCATCCGCAGTGGCGATATTACCGGCGATAATATCCACATTGAATCTCTTACACATGTTAATAGTGTCTGCCATTAGTTTATGATGACCATGTGCAATATCTATACAAATGATCTGCGTTCCAGCATCGATCAGAGCTTTTAAACGATTCTTATTTTCTCCTGTGACACCAATTGATGCTGCCCTGAGGGGATTTTCTGCAAGGCGTAGCCGTTCGATAATACCAGCTTCTTCCTCTATCGAGGAGAATCTGTGAACGATGCCAAGCGCACCGAAACCACTGAGCACATTTGCCATATCGTATTCGGTGATGGTGTCCATATTTGCAGAAAGAATAGGAAGCTTGATCCTATAATTTTTTGTTACTTTTGTACAAAGGTCTGCATCCTGCCGCGAAAGCACTTCCGAGTAATTAGGAATGAGCAGAATATCATCGTACGTTAATCCAATTCGTGTCATTATGACTCCTTTTATGCGCAAATAATCCCCAATGCAACAGAGTACAACTTGGTCAACGCATCATCAGCACGCGAGGTGATGAGAATGGGAACCTTTGCTCCCACGATCACATGAGCAACGCGCAGATGAGCGTAATAGGTCATTGCTTTGCCAAAAATATTTCCGGCTTCTATATAGGGCATAATGAGAATATCAGCATTGCCTGCGACCGGAGAATTGATTTCCTTTATTTTAGCAGCATGTTCCGACACCGCAACATCCAGTGCGAGAGGACCTTCAACCACGCAGCCAGTTATCTTGCCTTCTTTGTACATTCTTGTTAGTTTAGCTGCTTCGATTGTGGGAGGCATCTTAGGATTTTCTACTTCTAAGGCACATAGAAGGGCAACATTGGGGCAAGGATTTCCCAGCTTATGAGCAACTGGCACTGCGTTATTTATAATCGCAACTTTCTCCTTCACACCAGGATAGAGCACAATACCGCCATCCGTCATGAGTGTAAGCCGGTCTTTTGTTTCTATAACAAGTACATCGCTAAGAATCTTCCCGGTTTGCAGCCCTTTTTTTTTATTGAGCACACCCTTCATGAGCTGTCCTGTCGTAGATGCCCCCTTCAATATTAGATCTGCTTTGTTGTTCAGTACTGCATCGACTGCGAGTTCGATACATTTCTCGGTATCACTTTCATCGATGATCTCAAAAGAATCCACAAGGCTTTCTTCCGACATGGAGATATAATTTATGATTTTTTCCCTATCACCAATAAGGAGAAAATCTCCGATCCCTTCCTCTTTCGCAAGAGTCGCACAATAAACAGCAGCCATCGTGTGAGCAGCAGGAATGACAACTCTTTTCGGGGGCAGTTCTTTCACCTTATCAAGCAGTTCATCAAAATTTTTTATCATGCATTCTCCGACGCTATTTTAGCTGTCCTGCAATAAATTTCATAGATTTTGTAAAACATTTATCAATTTCTTTTTCATCTTTTTCTGTGACAGGGAACGGGATCACATGGTCATAGGGATAGGGGAAATCAAGGGATTTTACTTTGATTGGAATTTTATTATCATGCCCGTGCAACGAAAGTTCGACTTCGATAGAAGGAACAATTTCATCTTTTTGCAGGGCTAATGCAGAAATCCGTTTCGCGATCTTTTTTAATCGCTTTTCACGGAAAGTGATCATCTTATTATAATCAAGCATGCTTTTAAAATATTTTCCAATATGATGAAGATCGCTGAAATAATGTGCAAGCCGCCTGTCGCGTTTGAGTTCGACTTCAAGATGCTCGATGAAGAAAGAATAGATCGCTACATTTGCTTCACTGTCCAGAATATACTTGGAAGCCGGTGACATCCTATTGAGAGGGGGACCACCACAAAACATGCAAAGTTTTGAGTTCTCGAAATAATTATTCTCGTTCGTCATCAGCATGATCTCAGCTAAAAATGATCCGACCGAGTATGAAAAGAAATCGATCTGTGCGTCTTTGTGAATATGAGGGTGAGTACCGGTGCGAATTTGATCTATGAGCTGCAAAATATCATAGTAGGTTTGCAGACCGGACCAGATAAGACGCTGGGGAAGGAATTGCAGACGGGCGCTTATCGCAGCATTTGCAAGAGAGGAATTCGTCACTTTCGGGTAGAATTGCTTCCGCTCCTTGCACACTTTGTTCATGAATCTTGGATCTGCCCATTTTTTGGGAGCTCTATTCATGTGAAATGCTGTTGGAAAAAGTATCACGGTTTTACCTGTGTATTCGACGAGCTTATGTGCCCACGGCAAATATTTTTCCCAGCTTTTTTCGTTTAGACCATGCAATAGTATAATGATCTCTTTTGATTTCTTTATTGTAAAAGGTTTGAAGATCGGGTATGTGAAGAAAATATTTTCTTTGATATGCGAGTCATCAATCCTCAGAAGTTCTTCAAAATGAGGAGCCGAAATACCCTTATCAAATGAATAGGAATTTTCAAAGTTCTCATTATGTTTATTGCACTGATAATGCTCTTCGCCTGGGAGAATATCATAATTAAAGGATTCAAAAGGAGTGTTTAAAATATTCATGCGGAATTTTTTAAGTGTAATAAATTCAGCTTTCGGCTCGAACTTTTCTCCTAATAAGAGATAATCATCACGGTAACTCATTACTGCTAAGTGCTCCTTTGACCTTCATTGGGCAGTTTAGATAATATTTATGTTTGATAACAAATGAGTTAATTGTCTATTCTCAGTCAAGAGTTTCATGTTTTGGGTTAATAAAATTGACATATAATTACATAATAGTATTTATAATTCATGAGAAAGATTGGATATCATTCAACATCAGAAGAACAGGGAATGAAAATATTGTCCCAAAAAATATTTTTTGAAAGTAGTGAGAAAAATTGGCTTGGCAAAGGAATATATTTCTGGGGTTCAAGCGATATATGCAATGGTTTTGATGAGGCACAATGGTGGGCAGTAAAATATAAAAAATTTACTAAGTATTTAATAATTGAAGTGGAAATTGATAGTAATAACTTCTTAGATTTAATTGACAATGAAGAACATAAAAGTAAATTTGGAATTATAAAAGATAGGTTTATTGAAAAACATATTGAAGCTGGAAAAAATGTTCAAGATTTTGAAGAGTATTTAATATTCAAGATTATTGATAATGAATTTGATTTTGACTTTATTATAGCTTTCACTCATGGATCAGATTTTAGGTATCGAAAAATTGGATTTAATTTTAATGTAGTAACTAGACCTCAAATACAAATTTGTGTAAAAAAACATAATTGTATTGTCGCTTTAAAAAGAATGGAGATTTAATATGGATTACGGAACAAAAGCCTTAGATAAATTGCTTAAATTTGTTGATAAGATGTCAGTTGAAGATTATAAAAGAGCTTATGAAGAAGCTTTGAAGGACATGTCAGAATTCGACTCAATTAAATCCACTTCAAGCTACAATTTTGTTAATTCAATCAATATAGATTACTTGCAGATTAATTATTCAATAAAAGCAAAGGAAGAAAATTCTTATAATGATTCTTCTTCTAACCTAATATCCTCAGCTGCCTGATTTAAAATGGAAAAAAGCAAATTTGAATTTTTAGGATTTAGAATCTCTAAATTTGATATTATTATTAATGATGATTATCTTTTAAAGGAAGAAACATATTTAATAAATGTTGATAAGAATATAAAAATTGATAAGAATGATAAAACATTTGCTGAGATATCATTAAATATTATGATTTCCAGTGAAAGTAAAAATATTCAAATTAATTTGCTTATTAAGGGTGCTTTTAAATCGATTTCTACCATGGATGAAGAGTTATTTAATAGAATGTGTGAAATTAATGCACCAGCTGTTTTATTACCATATGCTAGAGCTTATCTCTCTTCTTGTACAGTTTTAGCTGGAATTCCTCCAATCAATATACCATTAATGAATTTATCAAGACAAACAAATACTGACAAATAGGCATTAATTGCAATAGAATAAAATTTATTATAAAATTGAAAAACTAGGGAATTTGTAATTCTTTTTTTAATCTAAAAAGACCACCCGAATTTTAGAAACTCGAAATTGAAGATTATCTCGTTATCATTATCATACCAGAAGAAATCTCCATAAAATTTGCCATTTTCTCCTATGATATATCTGCCGAGACTTATGCTCGTACCCCAATAAAATCCGGAATATGAAAAAATTCTATATCCGACACCGATCCCGACTCCGATCTTATTTTCAGTGGACATTACAGGATTATCATCTTTACACTTAAACAAATTACTACCTTCATACCCCTTCAGATTGGCGTATCTCACAAAACCAGAGATATAAAATTTGTTCAATGAATTTCCGAGAAATTTACGATAATGACAATCAAGAGTTATCTGGCGGATAGAGTTTTTATCATCGTATTCATCCCAGCCCAAGTCATTAACAGGATCGGAGTAGAAGAAAGGAAATGCGATCTCCACCTTCTTTTGAGGATAAAAAAGCGAAAAGGTTCCACTCAATGTGTGGTTCAACATATTCGTATCACTTCCAAAAAAGATCAATCTGAAAAAATTAAACTCAACCCCATATTTTTTATTTTCCAGTGGTTGATCCTTCACATCCTTATAGATTTTCTTTTGCAAGACATATATCGAGTCGATCTTTTCGTCCGAGCTGATTTGTGAAACATTTTCAGCGTAGAGAGAAGTAAAAAGTAACAAACCCAACAATAAAATCAGTAATTTTTTCATCTTACACTCCTTATATAGGTTATTTATTTCTTCAAATAGTCTTCGTAATGCTCCTGCACGTTCTGCGCGATTTCATTTAGCCGCACATCGATGGTAATGCCGTTCTGCTGAAGGGTTTTCCACACTACATCCATTGCATCGTCCTTTGAAAGTCCGATGGATTCTGCGATATTCATGAGCACTTCTTTTTCGGTTTTTGTAAATTTTCCATCCGAGAGTGAGATAAGAGTCAAGAAGTGCAACGTGTAGTACCGATCGATATCCGTGCTGTGCTGTTTGAGATATTTTTCAGTGATGTGCAGTTGTTTGAGTGCCTTATCTTTATCATAGATGATCTCTTTTTCAGGGTCATCAGTGAAGACATCAGCGAGTATTTTCACAAGACTTTTGATCTCTTCAAGGTTGATCTCCTTATCAGCAGCGATCATAGATATACCGCCGGCAGCAACGAGTTTCATCATCGTCTCTTTGACCTTTGTGCGCGGATAGAATTTGGTCAATGAAAGGAGTTCATCAGTCTTTGCGTGAAGTTCTTCGTCGGTGAATTTACCACCCTTTTTGAAAAGCTTCGAGTTTGAGAAGAGTTCGATCGCTTTCAGGCGCACAGGAAGGAGGGGATGGCTTGAGGTGCTCAACTCTGCCATATATTCTGATTTCGCAAGATCATCGAGTTGTTTCATGAGTTCAGGAAGGTTGAAGTTGAGATTTTTCTCAGTCAGCCCGTAGGTTATTTTCAGTAGACTTTGTACTGCAACTTCATATTTTTTGCACGCTGCAAGCCCGACTCGATCGCAGCTTATTTCTGCTTTTTTTTGCCACTTAAGAAATTTTTTTTCTGCCAGGATCGGCAGAAAAGTCGTGCTTTTCTTGTCTGGATTATAGAGTAGAAGCAACTTATTGTGATCATAGATGATATGACCGAGCTCATGACCCAGAACGAATTTGATCTCTGCATCATCAAAATTTTCCAGCAATGCAGAAGTAAAAACCACGCTTATAAGATTTTTCTGCTTGAAGGCAAAGGCATTGTAGGTGTTATCCCGCAAAGAAAAGAACTCTATCTTCTGCTTGAGACCAAGATAGGTTTTAACTGTTTCGATTATTTTATAGATACGGGGTGAGATCGTAGGGGTGAGACGTACAGAATCAGCAAGAAGTTTATCCCGAAAGGTAATGTGCTCTTTGAGAATTTCTTCGTGAGATTTGATGATCTGCTGAACTTTGTATACATCAAAAAGTTCCTTTGTATCCTCAATATCACCCTTATAACGAATCTTTTTCAAATCCATGAACCCTCCGAAGGATTATAGTGGTTGATATTATATTTACACTATTTATTTTGACGATATCTTTTTTTGTTCAGAATTAAATTTTTTGATTTCATCGGAATGCACAGCATCAGGAGCCAAAATCCAGCGATTGTCGATCCGCCCGTTCACTACCTCGCGTCTGCGGAAATAGTTTGCAAGTGCATCTCGGATAATGATATATTTATAAGTGATCTGCTTTTCGGGAATCTCGGTAAGTAATGTGAGACCTGAATTTCCCTGCATGAGAAAGTCAACAGTAGCAACAGTGTATATTTTGTTGGGATCCCAGGGTTCTCCACCAATAGTGAGATTGGTAACACGCTCGAAATCAGGATACTCTTTACTGTATTCCACCTCGCCACCTGCGATGCGAAGTCCGTGACGACCTCCGGCAATACGTACTTCTATAATCTCCTTGAGTTTCGCTCCATTGATTTCCATAGTTACCACTTCGCTGTCAAAGGGAAGCACATCAAAGACATCTCTGTACGAGACCGGTCCTCCTTTTATGTCATCACGTACACCACCAAGGTTAAGGAATGCAAAATCTGCACCTGCTTCTTCAAGCATAGCATCCATAACAAGATTTCCCATAATGCTTTGTGCAGCGCCATCTCTTGAAAGATGCATTCCAGCCATACCAACGATCTCATCCATGCCCTCTTCTGCAACTGCCTGCATTGAATCGATTTTCTCTTTATACCAAGGATCAGGAATAAATTCTTCTGCGAAAAGTGTGATAAGATCTCCATCGATATATACAGGAAGTTCATATCCGGAGAGGGTTTTGGTATCGGTATCGATCTTGAGAATAAGGTGTCCCATATTAGAGCCATAAGCGTAATTTTGCACAATGAGTGTATGATTTTCGGGTTCTTCCCACGGTATGTTGTATCCCTTGTGAATATGTCCAGCTAAGAAGAGATCGATGCCTGGTACCTTATAAGCAATATGCATAGCATTATCTGGCCAACGTCTGCTCTCATCATTTATATGACCTTCAACGATATCATATTGGTAGGCGGGTTCTACATCGTAAGGAATACCCATATGTCCGAGCACAAAGATAAGGTCAACACCTTGAGCTTGTACTTCTTTGATATATTTTTTAACAGTTTCAGCAACATCTACAAATTTCAAGCCCTTTATGTTATCGGGGAAGCTCATAAGAGGAGTATCCAGTGTACTCACTCCAATTATGGCGATATCAATTCCCTTGATATTCTTAATTATATAGGGGATACAATCCGGAATGAGTTCGCCAGTTTCTTCTACAACAATATTGGAGCACACAATTGGAAATTTTGCAAGAGAAAGTGTTTTTAGAAGCGTGTCATAGCCAAGGTCAAATTCATGGTTACCAAGAGTCATCGCATCATAACCGACCCAGTTCATATACTTGATGACTGCAACACCTTCCGACATCGTGCCAATAGGATGTCCCTGAAAGAAATCACCGGCATCGAGAAGAAGTACTGCTTCATCATTTTGTTTTGCATATTCACGTACCAACTCGATATATGTGGCTGCTGAAGCGGCACCTCCAAGGGGCGGAGGAAAGTCAGGATTCATAAAGGTTGCGAGAACTGCATCGATACCGCCATGAATATCATTTGTGAAAAGAAGATTCAGCTTGATCTCTTCTGCATTTAGAATACTGAAGCATAACAAACTGATTAATAAGATAAAAAATATTTTCTTCATAAGAAACCTTTAAATATACCTAAAATCTCCATGTCAGAGTTGCCATGAAGTTGATCATAACATCATCAATTTTATCGGGATTTATCCTGTTCACAGGCAGGGCGGAATGAGTGGTATCCCAGAGATTGTCATTGGCATAATAGCTATCCGGGAACAGGTCTGCATGATTGTAATTGAGCTTGCCTATCTCAGCTCCGAGGTCAAGTACCATATTGTAAGGAAGCCGAACACTCGTTCCTGCCGAGAAAGCAGTCATAATTATCTCTTTGTCTATGCCATAGGGCTGGTAACGGAATCCCAGGCGTATTGGCTGGTTGTTAGATATCTGATGCTCAACACCGGCATAATATTCAATCACATCGTACCATAGAGGATTGTAGTCACTCCATTTCACGTATGAGATCTCGAAAGAGAAGTGAGTGTCCCATATGTTACGAGGATGATATTCAAATCCGAATCCCATTCGTGATGGGTAGTATATTGTAGTATCGGTCCATGCAGTATCAGCACTCGTTTTAAACGACTTGTCTATTTCTGCTCTGCTTGTGTAGTTCATGTCTATCTTAAAACGTTCTCCAAGATCGAGAAGCATGCCTGTTTGGAACCTGTATCCCGAGTAGTCATTTTTTCTTTCATAGATAAAATCAGGAATGCTGTCGGCATCGACTTGATTAGGTTTTGCATTCATCTGTTCTTTTGCCCATGGCGTGAAAATGATCGTAGAATCTATTGTGTTTTCACCTCTCATAAGAGAAAATGATGCACCAAGAGAAAGTGATTTGAAGAAACTGTCCTCATTTTCATAAGTTACTGCAACAGCAGGAGTGTGAGCATAGATCATACCGCTTCCGTCATAGGTATTTATGGCGATTTTGTGGGGCTCGTTTCCGTAATCGGTTCCTTCATTGTTGCGCACTTCCTCGGTATATTTAAAATTGAAATCATAGAAAGGCGCATATGAGTATGCCGCAGATACTTTGAACTGCTGAATGGGAACGTTGTACATCAAGCCCAGCATGTACTTACTAAAGAAATGAGCATTTGATGCATACACGGCATCGTCGATATAGGAATCAAAGGAATCAAAAATGGGGAATGCTCGATTTTCATTATTTTTTTGCACATTTGGTGAAAGCTGCACCATAAGTTTACACGGCAGGTTGCCGAGAAGTGCAGGATTCTTGAGCGATGCAAGTGGTCCATACCCGGTTGCAAGACCTGTGGAACCCATTGAAAGAGAGTGAGCTGAAAATGCGAGGACCTCTTGTCCGAGATAACGGTCAAACACAAATGCGGCATGGGCAGGAATTGCCAGCAAGAGCAGCATTAAGATTCCAAACATTACTTTTTTCATGTATCCTCCGAAAATTATAACTTTATATAGAAATTATTTACAATACTTTTTTTCATTTTCATTCTTTACTGCCACTAAGGCTCTAAGTCGCCAAGAAACACTAATTTTATATTCAAAGCTTTTTGCGAAACTTAGTGTTTTTATGTTTTAGTGGCATACATTTTTTCATTTTTCTTTTTGTATTTCCATTCTTAAAACGTCCAATCGAGCTGCAGCCGAATGGAGCTTTCTTTATGCTTTGTTTGAGCAACATAATTATTATCTGGAACTGGTTCATTATATTGACGAAGATAGAGTTCGTCGTCTTGGTAATGTTTCACTTTATATTTAAAGGAAATTGCCAGACTGTTTGAAATTCGATTATACATCGTGAACCAGAATTTCATTCCCTGGCTACCCATAAAATCGATTTCCATATCTTCCCAATCCCAATGACTCACACCGTGTCCGTTCCAGAAAAGGAAGGATCCTTCCATGCTGAAATAATTAGTAAAATTGTGTAAGTAGTTCACACAGATCATGTCTCCGTGAATTAGCACATTTGCAGTTGGGATAATATTGGTTTGTCCGGGTTCAGCAGAATTTGTGAGACTCGTATAAGGCGCCATCCAAACCTTTGTATATCGGTATTCAAGATCAAGTCTGTCCCGATTGGTGAGATAGGTTCTGAACAAACAAGTTGTTTCACTTGTTTTGGAGACTGCTCGTGTGAAGAAATCTTCAGAACCATTGGTCTGTAATTTCTGTTTCAGGCGCATAGCGATTTGATAAATAGGTCTATACTCGAGCTCACCTTGAAAACGTACGCTTTTTCTTCCATCACTTTTTCGTTCCCACATATCAAGATATACTTTTGTGAGTGTAAGCTGGCGAAGAAATTTGTATCGGGTTTCTATGTATAAACCTCTCTCGGGCTGTGACCACGGGGAATTGTAGTACATCTCAGAAACCAGAGGATTCTTCAAGTAATACTGTTTCTCAAGGATAGTGCCGTCAAAACGTTCATGTTCTGCAAATGGGCGTGCGTAAGGATTATCGAATTCAAGATCATAATCACGGTACAGCATCATAAAATTGAGATTTGCATAGTTGAAATACGCACTCATGACCAATGCGCCGGGATCATCGCCAATGGAAAGAGGTTTTCCGTCAACTTCGAGCTCGGCATACTCACCCTGGAAGGTAACATTATCAAGAGTGGTCTGCCAGTCAAAACCATAAACTCTTCGATAATTTCTTCGGTATGTGTCTGTTTTAGTGGAGTATAGCGAAGAAATTTCAGAGTCATTTATATCCAGTTTTTTATAATAGTAGCTGTCATAGATAAGATATTCGCCGAGGTCGGCATAATCTGCAATACTGAAGTATCGGTCATATTTTGACTCATATGCCGTCACACCGAAATGGGTGCCGATAAGTGGATCGAACTGCAAGTGTCCACCCACCATTGTCTCACGAAGAGCATCTCTTCTTGATGCCATATCTATCTTGGGAAGAGGATGGGGAGAAAGGTGAGGACGATATTCGTTGAAAATATCTTCTGCGCTTTCAAGCTGCTCATTAGTGAAACGAGGAGTAGAAACAATATAATAAAAGATATCATCATCATTATCCAGCTTGTCATCATGATTGCTGTCCCAGATGACCACATCTTTCTTATCATCAGAGAAGAAAAGCGATGCATTCATAAAGCTGTTACCATACTCTATTGCTGCGCCCTTGAGAGCAAATTCTTCAGTGGGAGAGAGATCCGGGAAAATTCCACGAACGCGCTTTGAAAAACTATATCCGGTTCTGCGGGGTTCGAAGGTGTCAGTATTCTCCATGACGAGACCTTCACCCCAGGTAGCCCTATAATTTCCGAGAGTCACTTTCAGATTTGCCGGTTTCAGATCGATACTTGCAGTATATTTAGAATTTTCAGCGAGTGCTTCTGATAGTTGATTATTCTCCTGGAACATGTTGAGGTCTCTTTCCTCACCCTTTTTGAAGAACAGCAAACCGCCAGCCTCAAGATTGAACCAGTCTTCCATTTTTGCCCTGAATTTATGTGAGATCTCAGGGGCAGCATCATCCATGTCATACATACCCCACATAGAAAATTTCTCATTAAGACTATCCGGCACATAACTTTCGCGCAATACTTCTTCTATTTCTTCCGAGAAGGGATTATTATTGAATTTGAAGCGATAGCTAAAATTCCATTTTCCTTCAAGTTCAGGTGGTTGATAGGATACATAATGACGAAGATTCGTTGCTCCGTAGTGAGTAAGTCCCGGAGCGTTTCTCATTCCTCTGTAGTCCTGGAAATCACCGAGTTGTCTCTGGCGAAGAATAGCCCGTACATCTGTAGCGTTCACGATCGGCATGTTCAGCAGGTCTTGATAAGTTGCAGTATTGATATTGATTGGGGACATGAGCATGTCTTCCCACAGGTCGGAAACTGCTTCGGAAGACCCTTCATCAAGCGCCAGCCGGCGAAGGAGATAATAAATTTGATCTTTTCGCTGTGCCCGTTCATCATATACGCCATAGGGCACGATCTTTACGAGGGGTTTGATCTTCAAAAATGCGTCCTGATCAATGCTGTCTATATTAAGCAGGTCATATACAGACTGGAAAAAGTTTATGTAATTTCTGTAATAATAGATATCTTCAGCTTGCTGAGGAGTGATCGGGAGTGCTTGTATCTGCTGGTACGTTGCTTTGTTGAGGTCTAATTGATCGGAACTTGCACAGAGTGTTCCTGTAATGAGAATAAACAATAAACTAAAAATTAATGTTACTTTTTGCATATTAACCCAATTTTATTAATAGAATAAGCTCGATGATCACACAGCAGAGAAGCACTATTGCAAAGAGGTTGAGCCAGAATATCCGCAATGTGAGTTTTTCGATCTTATTTTTTAAGTCA
>Ga0208771_1000360_pt1 | contig 27838 bp, 21 predicted proteins | sample AntAceMetag02UKX_FD_184775 | JGI IMG/M metagenome (GOLD analysis project Ga0208771, IMG submission 184775) | Saline lake microbial communities from Ace Lake, Antarctica - Antarctic Ace Lake Metagenome 02UKX (SPAdes) (version 2) | ecosystem: Environmental > Aquatic > Non-marine Saline and... | reverse complement strand
GAAAAATCAAAAAAGCAGAAATTTCCCCAAAAAATAAAGTAGTTTCAGAGAAACCTGTTGTTATTGAAGGAAAAGTTTGGTTGATTGACAAAGATGATATCGACACAGATATGATTTTCCATAACCGTTATCTCACCATTACAGACATCGATGAAATGGGACAATACACATTTGATAATCTGGAAGGTTGGAAAGATTTTGCCACAAAAGCAGAACCTGGTGACATTGTGATCACAGGGGAAAACTTTGGTGCTGGAAGCTCACGTCAGCAGGCTGTAGATTGTTTCGAATCACTTGGTGTTCAGATAATATTAGCTGAATCCTTCGGTTCTATTTACGAGCGAAATGCCATTAATGCTGCTTTCCCAATCCTTACTTATAAGTGTGTTGATGAACTGCAACTCAAACAAAGAGATAAAGTTAAAATCGATATAGAAAATGGAATTATTGAAAATCTGGAAAATGGCAAAAAGATTGAGATCAGTAAATTCTTTGATGTTCAGATGGAAATTTACAAAAGAGATGGATTGTTAAGCTAATTTAAAATTTTGAGTTTGTGTCATCCTGAGCCTGTCGAAGGACGAAGCATTTTATGATGAAGTAATTATTTTATTATCGTTCTTAACTCGCACTTCGTTGCAAGTCAAGTCCGATGAATTATCTCATTGGAGGAAAAATGGGAAAAACTTTTGTTGAAAAAATACTTAAAGCAGAAAAAGGTGCGATTGTTTTTTGTAAACCGAATATTGTACTCACTCACGATAATACAGCCAGTATAAAAAACACATTCAATAAAATGGGTGGAAAAAAAGTTTTTGATGCAGATCAATTACTTGTTGTTTTAGATCACAATGCTCCGCCTACAAATGCCAAGCTGGCAAATCAATATCAAAATATTCGTGATTTTGTGACTGAGCAAAAAGTCAGTAAATTCCACGATGTTGGTGAAGGAATTTGTCATCAGGTAATGAGTTATCATGCTAAACCCGGAATGATAATTGTGGGAAGTGATAGCCACACTTGTACTGCCGGTGCGTTTAATGCTCTCGCTGTCGGAATAGACAGAACGGAATCTGCCGGAATCTGGAAAAGAGGTGAAACCTGGTTCCTTGTTCCCAACACACTCAAGGTTACATTAAATGGCAAATTAAATTCAGGTGTTTATGCCAAAGATATTTCGCTGTGGATAATTGGAATGATCGGCTCTGCCGGAGCAAATTATATGAGCATTGAATTTCACGGAGATGGTGTAAAAACACTTTCAATGGCTCAGAGAATGACCCTCACTAATCTCGCTTCTGAGATGGGTGCCAAAAATGCAGTATTCCCGCCTGACGAAGTTCTGGAAGATTTCCTTGGTGAGAAAATAAAAAATGGTGTTTGGGCAGATAAAGATGCAGTTTATGAAAGAGAGATCGAGTTATATTTGGAAGATATTTTCCCTCTTGTAGCAGCTCCGCATCACGTGGATAATGTGAAAGCAGTATCGGAAGTTCAGGGAACAAAATTAAATCAGGGACTCATTGGAACTTGCACGAATGGTCGATTAGAAGATATCCGCATCGCAGCAGAAATTCTGGATGGGAAAAAAGTTGCCGAAGGCTTCCAACTTCTGGTAATTCCTGCTTCCAAAAAGATCTATCTGCAAATGATAGAAGAAGGATTGACAACCAAACTTATGAATGCGGGAGCAAGTGTTTTGGCAGTTTCCTGCGGACCTTGTCTGGGAACGGGACAGGGAATTCCTGCAGACGGATACACTGTTATTTCTACAGCTAATCGTAACTTCAAAGGCAGAATGGGAAATAAAGAAGCGAGTATTTATCTGGCATCTCCTGCCTGCGTAGCATACAGTGCAATCTCCGGAGAGATCACTGATCCACGTGGCAAAGCTTATGCAGATAAATATCCTTATCCAAAAGCGCAGAGTACTACTGTTGATATTCAACCTGATGATAATAGAAGGGAAAAAGCAACCTGGAATTACTCTGATGTTGATAATCTGAACACTGACCAGATGTTTGCTGGCAATCTTACTTACCAGGTTCTCAGTTCAAATCCGGAAGCGATCATGCCATATTTATTTGTGGATTTCGATGAGAATTTTACAAAAAAAGTAGAAGCTGGAGATGTGCTAATTGCTGGTAAAAATTTTGGTTGCGGCAGCTCTCGTGAACATCCTGCTGTTGGTCTTGCTCACGCTGGAGTGAAAGCAGTTATCGTGAAATCTGTAAATCGTATTTTTTATCGCTCTTCAGTAAATCAGGGACTTCCCATCATTGTATTACCTGAAATTGTAGATGCTTACAAACCGGGAGATAAAGTTGATGTTAGTTTGGAAGAAGGTTATGTGAAGATCAATGATAAAGAATTTAAATTTGCTCCATTACCTGAAGAATTAATGGCCATTTTTGCTACAAAGGGATTGGTTAACTGGATTAAGGAGAATTAAGGTCAATCGCTAAGTACGCTAAGATTAAACTTTTTTAGCCTGTCTTTCTGAGGAATTTCTCAGACGATTCTTATGAAGAATCTCAGGATAAAGAACAAATATATAGTTCCTATACTGAAAAGTGTGGGAACTTTTTTACCTAATATCAACTTCACTTTAATTTGACACAAATAAGTTTAATAATTATTTAAGACAATTATGAATGATGAAATAAATAATGATGATAAGAATAGACCAGTTGTAGAGAAATTTGGAACTTTCTTAGGAGTTTATACTCCAAGTGTTCTTACAATTCTCGGGCTTGTAATGTATCTGCGTTTTGGTTGGGTTATTGGTAATGTTGGTCTTGGATTCACAATTCTCATAGTCATTTTAGCCAGTTCGATAACCTTTATAACTGCTCTAAGTGCATCTGCTATTGCCACCAATATGCGTATTGGAGTAGGTGGAGAATACTACCTGATATCTCGCAGCCTGGGATTGGAATTAGGCGGAGCTATTGGTATTCCACTTTATTTATGTAGAACACTCAGCATAACATTTTATAGTTTTGGTTTAGCAGAGGCAATAATGATGTTCTGGCCTGAATCACTAGGAATTATGCCCTCATATATGATCCAATTAATAACCGTAATTATCATTATTATTATCACAATAATCTCAGGAAAAAGTGCCGGACTTACCCTTAAACTACAAGTTCCTATCTTGATAGCTGTAGGAATATCTATATTGGCATTATCGATTGGAGTATTTTCAGGGAAATTCCATTCACCGGAAATGGTAATGACATTCCGTACAGCTCCCCAGGGTTTCTGGTATGTCTTCGCTGTTTTCTTCCCGGCTGTTACAGGTTTTACGGCTGGAATCGGTATGAGCGGAGATCTAAAGGATCCCCGCAAATCTATTCCTAAAGGAACATTATTAGCAGTTATTACAGGTATGATCGTTTACTTATTCGTACCTGTGATATTGGCAACTACTGTTAAAATGGATCCGGAAGGTCTAGCTTCAACCGGAGTTGAAACATGGACAAGAATAGCAGTATTTGGTTCTATCCTTGTTGTACCCGGTATTTTTGGCGCTATTCTTTCTTCTGCTTTTGGAAGTGTTTTAGGAGGACCCCGTGTTCTTCAGTCACTTGCCCAAGATAGACTAGCTCCATCTTTTTTGGCAAAGCTTTCTAAAACGGGTCAGCCAACTATTTCCACTTGGATAAGTGGTGCTATTGCTTTAGTTGCTGTTGCGTTAGGCGATTTGAATGCAGTTGCTCAGTTTGTAACAATCCTTTTCCTAACACTCTATGTGATGATAAATTTCAGCGCTGCTATAGAAAACCTGACAGGTGATGCATCTTATCGACCAAAGATCAAAGTTCCCTGGTTTATTTCATTGCTGGGTTCATTCGGTGCAATTGCTGTAATGTTCCTTATAAGCCCTATTGCCTGTATTTTTGGAATTACTTTTGAGATCATTTTATTCTTGGTTTTACGAAAGCGTTCAATACAAAAAGAATGGGGTGATGTGAGAGCAGGATTTTGGAGAACTCTGGCCCGTTTTGCCCTCTTAAAATTGAAAAAACATGCAAATGATCCACGTAACTGGCGACCTAATATTTTGGTTTTTGCCGGTGATGTTAATAAACGCCTACCACTGGTTCAGCTAGCAAACTTTTTTAATCAACGTCGCGGGATATTGACTGTATGTAACATGATAATCGGTAATCTAAAGAGCAATGAAATCAATATTAAGAAAGAAACTGAAAAGATGAATGAAGCTTTAGATCAAGCTGGGATATTGGCTTTTAATGAAGTAAATGTTGTCTCTAAGTTTGAGAGTGGAACAATAAATATTACTCAGGCTAATGGTATAGCAGGTCTGCATTCCAATACAATCATGTTTGGATGGTCAGACAAAAGAAAACGAATGATCTCAATGCTTAAAACAATCCGGACAATTTCAGGATTACATAAAAGCTCATTACTGGTTCGAATAAATGAATTATTTGAATTATCCGGTCGGAACAGAATGGACATTTGGTGGCGTGGTAAACACAGTAATGGTGATTTGATGCTTTTACTAGCATATTTACTCAGCTTAAACGCTGAATGGAAAAATGCAAAAATCCTCATTCATACAATTATTCTAAGAGAAGAAGATCGTGAATTTATGTTAAAAAATGTTCAGGAGATGATCGATGAAGTGCGCATTAAAGCAGAACCTAAGATTATTATAAAACCTCAAAACAAATCTGTTACCGAAATAATTCTTGAGCACAGCAAAAATGCAAATGTTGTCTTTATGGGATTGAAACTTCCATTTGATGGTGAAGAAAAAAATTATGTTGCTAGGCTGGAAGAACTTTCCAATGGATTGAAAACAACTGTTTTTGTGCGTAATGCAGAAGAATTCGCCGGTGAAATGATTTAAAAACAAATTATTAATATTGTTAATAAATAATTTTGGAGGAAAGTATGAACGATTCAAGATATGTTTGCCCAAAATGCGGAAATACTCAATATGAAACGGATGAATTCCGTGCAACCGGTGGAATGTTCAGTAAAATTTTTGATGTTCAAAATAAGAAATTCACGACCGTAACCTGCACTCTCTGCAAATATACTGAGATTTACAAAACCGATTCCAGTACTCTGGGAAATATCTTTGATTTCTTTACTAATTAGGAATAGTAAATGAATAAAATAGTCGTTCTCGGAGCAGGTATGGTAGGCAGAGCCATTTCCATTGATCTTGCTAAAAAACACAATGTTGTATCAGCTGATATTTGTGATGAAAGTTTAAAAAAACTAGAAAAACTTGATAACATTAAAACAATAAATAGTGATCTTTCCGATAAAGAAAATATTAAGAAAATCATCAAAGATTCTGATCTGGTTGTGAGTGCGGTTCCTGGTTTCATGGGTTTTGAAACATTGAAGACAATAATCGAATCAGGAAAAGATGTAGTTGATATTGCTTTCTTCCCTGAAGATGCTCTGCAACTTGATGAACTGGCAAAAGAACATAATGTTACTACTATAATGAATTGCGGTGTTGCTCCTGGCATGAGTAATGTGATTTTGGGATTTCATAACACAAAAATGAAGGTTGAGAATTTTGAATTTTATGTGGGTGGACTGACACAAAAAAGGACTCTTTCTTTCCAATATAAAGCTCCCTTCTCACCTATTGATATCATCGAAGAATACACCCGTTCTGCTCGTTTTGTGGAAAATGGGAAGATAGTTATTAAACCTGCTTTATCTGATACTGAACTTATAGAATTTGAAGATGTAGGAACTTTGGAAGCATTCAATACTGATGGTTTATGCTCACTCATCAAAACGATGAACATCCCCAACATGAAAGAAAAAACACTACGCTATTCCGGTTATATTGATCAAATTAAACTACTGAGAGATTACGGGTTCTTCCAAACTGAAAAAGTCGAAATTGATGGGAGAATGATTCGGCCAATTGATCTGACTTCCAAACTTCTGATCTCAAAATGGAAGCTGGAAGATAACGAACCTGAATTAACTGTTATGAAAATTATTATTTCCGGAATTGAGAATAACAAAAAGGTAAAATACATTTATGAACTTTTTGACAAATTTAATGAAGAAACACAAACGTCATCAATGGCACGTACAACAGGATATACTTGCACATCTGCTGTTGAGCTTGTTCTGAATGGTAATTATACTGAAAAAGGGTTGTTCCCGCCTGAATTTCTGGGTGCCAAAAATGATTGCTTGAAAAAAATGCTGGCATATCAAAAAGATAGGAATATCATTTATAAAATTAGCAAGACTTGACTCGCAACGAAGTGAAACGAATGTGAGTCGAGAATTGCGTTGAAGAGCATTGTTCTCGCCCCAAGCTTCGCATCAGGGCAAGTCCAATGAGAAAAATTTATGGATTATTATGAAATGTAAAAAAGAAGAATTCGTAAAAGGTGAATATTTTCATATCTACAACCACGCTGTAGGAAATAATTTGTTATTTCGTAAGGATGATGATTACAAATACTTTCTTGATAAATTTTTACATAGTATATTGAAATACCCATCTACAATTGTTGTATATTGTTTGATGCCAAATCATTTCCATTTTTTCATAAGACAAGATGAGGATGAACCAATTTATCGAATATTCAATGATACTTTTACTGCTTATACTTTACATTATAATTCCATTTATCATAGAAAAGGAACTCTTTTCCAAGGACCACTTCAACATATTCACATCAAGGGTAATAGTTATTTTATTCAATTGTGTAAATACATTCATTATAACCCTAAAAAAGCCGGGCTTGTTAAAGACCTAAAACAATGGAAATTTTCTAATTATCTAGAATGGATTGGATTAAGAATATCTGATTTTTTCAGTTCTGAATTTATTAACATGTATCCAGATGATTTCAATAATTATGAGAAAACCATTTTTGAGTATGAAAAATTTATGAATGAAAGTGAATTTAATAAAATATTGTTAGATAATAATTAGTATCAAAACTTGACTCGCAATGAAGTGAAACGAATGTGAGTCGAGAATTGCGTTGAAGAGCATTGTTCTCGCCCCAAGCTTCGCATCGGGGCAAGTCCAATAAACTATTAGGATAAGGAAAATGGAAGATTCAAAAAAAAGATATATCGGAGCCACAGCGATTATGCTGGCGGCAATTATGTGGGGATTTGACGGTGTTGTTCTTACTCCACGCTTGTATAATTTAAATATTGGTTTTGTTGTTTTTATGTTGCATTTTGTACCATTTGTGTTGATGAACACATTTCTATTTAGGGAATATAGAAAGCTTAAAACGTTTACAAAAGCGGATTTTCTGCTTCTGGGTGGAATTGCATTTTTCGGCGGAGCTCTCGGCACACTGGCAATCGTTAAAGCACTTTTCCTAGTTCACTTTGATCATCTATCGGTGATAATATTGCTTCAAAAACTTCAACCAATATTTGCAATCACTTTAGCTGCAATTTTCTTGAAAGAAAAAATTAAAATTAGATTTATCTTTTGGGCTTTGCTGGCAATTATCGCCAGTTATTTTCTGACTTTCGGATTTCGTAAACCAAACATGGGTGAAGATGGTCCCTTGATACAGGCAGCATTATGGGCACTTGTAGCAGCCTTTTCATTCGGAAGTGCTACGGTTCTGGGTAAAAAAACTTTAACAAGATTACCTTACTATACAACCAATTTCTTCCGATTCGGTTTTACGACAATTCTAATGTTAATCTATGTTCTTGTAATTGGAAAACTTGGCGAGTTCCAAAACATTACGCCGGTCAACTGGTTATTCTTTCTTATAATTGCTGTAACCACAGGTTCAGGTGCTATTTTCCTATTTTATTTCGGGCTTAACAAAGTGACTGCAATGGTCTCTACTATCTGTGAGTTGTTCTTCCCAATTTCAGCAATTATATTTGATTATTTTATCAATCATCATTTATTGTCACCAATACAGTGGATAAGTGCAACAATAATGATCTTGGCAGTCGTTGAAATTAGTTATAAAAAGAAAAAAAAAAGATGAAAAGAATTTTACTTATCTTAGTTTTGTTTGGGATATCTCTTAGTATTTCAGCCGAACCAATTCCAACACAAAGAATCGAAGGTCATGTCTTTGATGATTTGAAAGATGAATATAAGCTTGCTAGTTACTTTCTTTCTCCAAATCAGAGAAAGTATTACAAAAAACTTGATGAAGCAAATAAATGGAAATATATTGTTGCTTTTTGGAAAGCGCAAGACCCAAATCCTGCAACAGAAATTAATGATTTTCTATTTGAGATCATTGCCAGAGTTGATTATTGCAATGATCATTATTCTCATTTTGACAAAGGTTGGAAAACTGATATTGGTAGGATTTATATCAAGCATGGAGAACCTTTTGAAATATTAAAATTGAATACTGGAACAAGTACAAAGTTTGCCCGAAAGGAATATCAGATATGGAAATATCGTATATCAAATTTTCAGACATACTTATTCATTGATCTACACCAAAGTAGAGATTACAGACTAATTTACAGTGATGGTGATGAAGAAGAAGGTTCATGGGCAGATTGGTCTAGTTATCTTGGTTCAGATTTTGATGAAGTATTATTACAATAAAAGGAGAGTATAAAATGAGTAAAAATGCAAAACGAGGTTGCCTTATTGCAATTGGAGTTGTGGTTTTTTTTATTATAATCACAATTTCCAGTATAATTAGAACTTACAACAATATGGTCAAATTAGATGAAGGTGTTAAAGAAAAATGGAGTCAGGTAGAAAATGTATATCAGCGTAGATATGATCTGATACCAAATCTTGTAAATACTGTGAAAGGTTATGCTGCACATGAAAAGGAGACATTTACAGCAGTTACAGAGGCTCGAGCAAAAGCGGGTGGAACGTTTAATATTTCTGAACAGGTTCTTAATGATCCTGCAATGTTCCAAAAATTCCAACAGGCTCAAAGCAGTTTGGGTGGAGCACTACAAAGACTCATGGTTGTTATGGAAAAATATCCTGATCTTAAAGCTAATCAGAATTTCCTTGCTCTGCAAGATCAATTGGAAGGAACAGAAAACCGTATAGCAGTTGAACGAAAAAGATTCAACGAAGCTGCTAGATATTACAATACTTACATCAAGATGTTCCCAAAAGTTATTATTGCTAATATGTTCGGATTCGATGAAAAACAATATTTTAAATCTACAGAAGGTGCTGAAGAAGCTCCAAAGGTAGAATTTTAGGAGAAAAGAGCTCACGGATTCAGGAATTAATTTTCTAATTAAAATCCTGAAAAAAATTATTTTACATATTTTATCCGTTCAATCCATGAACATCCGTGAGCAAAAGAAGGGGTAATAATGAAATTACGTAAAGACGATATGAAAAAAATTGGCTCTGCTGTAAAAAAAGCAGAGAGTAAAACTTCCGGAGAAATTGCCACAGCTATGATAAAAGAGAGCTACAATTATGCGATCTACGAATTGATATTTGCTGTAATAATCGGATTTTTGTATTTTGTAATAATAATGTTTTTTACTGGTAGTATCGAACAATGGTTACAAGAAAAATTCTGGGATTATTCAGTGAATTATCTTATAATGTTCTATGGATTTTCTACTTTTATAGTAATCACGCTTTTCTATTTTATAGGGAATATTTCCAGCATTGATCGGCTGATCGTTCCCAAAAAGATAAGGCAACAAAAGATTCAGGAAAGATCAATTCGTTATTTTATGGAATCCGGAGTTTACAATACAAAAGACCGAACCGGAATATTGATCTTTATTTCTATTATGGAACATCGAGTTGAACTACTGGCTGATAGTGGAATTAATGAGAAGATACCAAAAGAAAAATGGCAGAATATCGTGGATAATATTCTCGCAGGGATTAAACAAAAGCAAATTGCCAAACATCTTATTGAATCAATTGATGAATGCGGAAACTTGCTGGCAGAGCACTTCCCCATCAAAGATGATGACAAGAACGAACTAACTGATGATATTGAAATTCTGGAGAAATAAGATGAAAAAAATATTATTAATATCCATCCTGTTTATATTTACTGTAAATGCTTTATACTCTCTGGACGTTCCAAAATTAAAAGGTGCCGTAAACGATTATGCAAGCATAATCGATTCCAAAGATGAAGAAAAGCTGGAAGCTTTGCTACGAGATGTTGAAGCCAAAACTTCTTCACAAGTTGCATTGCTAACTATATCTTCATTACAAAGTGAAAATCTGGAAGATTATTCTCTGCGCGTTGCTCAGGAATGGAAATTGGGGCAAAAAGAATTTGATAATGGTGTACTCTTGCTTGTTGCATTCAATGAGAAGAAGATCCGTATCGAAGTTGGTTATGGACTTGAAGCAATTATCACCGATGCAAAAAGCGGATATATTATTCGGAATTATATTGTTCCCGATTTTAAACAGGGAAATTATACAGTTGGAATTGCAAATGGGCTATTGGCAATAAGCGGTCTTGTTACAAAAGAATTTGAAATCACAGATGAGCAGCTTGCAAAATATAATCAACAGCAAAAGAGTGGAAAACAAAAGCAGATTCCATTTGGACTTCTTGTTTTCTTATTCATGTTCATTTTTGGCGGACTGGGCAGAAGAAGAGGTGGTTTGTTTACTGCTTTGTTCCTTGGAAGCATGTTCGGTGGAGGTCGTAGTGGAGGCAGCAGTGGATTCGGTGGAGGATTCGGTGGATTCTCCGGTGGTGGCGGTAGCTTTGGCGGTGGAGGTGCTTCCGGTGGTTGGTAATAGCTTTATCTCTACTCCAACTGTTTTTTTATTCATCACTCTGTCTGCCAAACCATAGTTTACAACAACGGCTGAAGAAATATACGTACATTTACTCTGAACGAAATGCAGATAGAATATTAAGTTGATTATTTCTTATCCTTCCTCAAGGAAACAGCATACAAAACTCGTCAGAGTGAAGGTAGATTATCTCGGAGAAACCTTAACCCTGCCCGATTTTTTAAGTGAAACCAGATGGAAGATGATAGCTAAAATTATTAATGCACAAAAAACTGGGATGAGATAAGAGAGTTTGATATTGTAATCCCCCAACCCACCCATAGAACCGGCAATTATCACATTTCCCATACTAGCAAAGGAAAACACTATCCCGTTAAAAAGTCCAACTTCATGTGGAGGTAGTTTTTGAGCAGAATATTTTTGCATAAGTGGGAAAACCGGTGCCATTGCTGCTGCCAGTAACACAAAAAATATCGGGTTATTAGTAACCAAAAGCAGAGCCAGAAAACATACAACCAATACAAGACTTAATTTTACTGTGTTTAATTTCCCAATTCTATTTTCAACAAATTGTATTAATAATCTTGCAGTTGTAAAGACTATCCAATAAAAACTAAGGAACAATGAAGTTGATTCAGCGGAATAGTTAAACACATCACTAAACAAGTTGCCACTCCACGTGACTATACCCTGTTCACTTCCTGCTTGTAATGCAATAATTATTAGAACCGGTAAAATAAAACTTTTACGGATGATTCCAAATGCTTCTTTTATTTTAATATTTTCATATTTTTTATTCTCTATTAGTTTGGAGACCGCCACAAAAACTATAAAGGTGGCAAATACCAGCATCAACAAATAATAAATGTACCGGTAGTTAAAGCTGTGTGCAAGTAGGAAGCTGATGATAGCTGGAGCAATGATCCCGCCGATTCCGAAGAAAGCATGAAACACCCCGTAATTTTGGTATTTTATTTCCAGGTGAGCAAAGATCGTAGAAACATTGGTCAGCCCGAAAGCAGTATTAATCCCAACCAGCAGGATCCCGGATAAGAATATATAAATATTATTGGAAAATGCTAAGGTTGTGCTGGCAATTAAACCGATTATCAGGAAATAGAGATTGAGTCTTTTCAATCCCATCTTTGCCGAAACAGAAGTTATCAAAATATTTGTAATAAATCCAGCCAGAGTGCTAATTATGGGAATTATAGCAGATTGTGCAATTGTAAGATCATATTCTCTTTGAAAAGTTGTAATAAGTGCTGGAATAGATACTGCTGCTATAGCAATAACTATCATCTGCATCAAAACAAGTATTCTTATCTTTCTATCTTTATTCATAATATTTTTAATAATTTTAAGAACTGTATTATTGCGTCAATTTAAAAAATGCAAGACTTGAGTAGATAATCCAGTAGTGATTTTGTTAAGTCTATTCTTTCTACGGAGAACAATGTTTGACCTCCTGAATAGATTTAGGTAAAAGATTTGTCAAAACGACGATATTCATAGAACAATGTGATATTTTAATAATAATATTGCTGATCAAATTCTCCAAATAACGTGATTTGATATATCGGTTACTAATAACAAATGTAGAATTAGAATAGAAACTTCAATGTCCAATATTGTTCAGGTTTTCTTTTTTATATTCAAGAGATTCGCCATATTTGTATGCAGTTGGGATATTCGAAGATGACGAATAATTTCTCATAAGAGAATTAATTTAATAGGCTTTAATCTTCGAATAACGCGTTCTCCTGTTTCTCCAATTGATCATTAAATTTCTATAAACGGTTTCGTGTTTTAATTCTGCTACTTTAATTTCAGGAATAAACTTGTTCAATACTGTAATCTCATCAGCTTTGATATTTAATCCTTCGTGTAGTTTTTCTTTGATGAAATATTTCTTGGCTCGTTCTGGTAAAACTCTGTATAAAAGTGCAAAATCTTCAGTGCCTAATTCGAATTTTTTTACCAGATGATCTATAAATTCTTTTTCTTTTTGATGAAATTCACCATCAGCTATTACTAATAGAATAGAAGTTTCCAGAATAAGCATTTGTTCGTCACGGGATGTAATATTCTTTATAAGTTCAGCAATTGGTGTAGGTGTTTTAAATTCTCTATCAATTTCAGCTCTTTGCTCAGATGTGAAAGCTACATTCTTAAAAGCATAATTAAAAGCATCTTTTTCTTCCTGAAGAATCTTTCCATCCTGCCATGCAGCACTAATAATTACTTTTGCAACATTCAATAAGTTAGGAAGATTTTCTGGAATAACCTTATGCATCAGGTTATCTGCCAGAACTTCATTTTTGTTCAGATCTACCAGTTTACCTGTCTTTCTCCCTGCTTCATCAACTGTAACCGAAAATGAATAATCATCATTTAAGAAATATTCCCATATTTTATTTGCCATTTATCCTCCCAAAACAAAAACAAATTTTTTAGTTTCAAATAATTTAATATCCGTATATATATTGTCAAACGGTTTTATAAATTTTGTCAAAAGGTATTCATATTGATGTCTTCTTCAGTTCTGTTTTCAACATTCTGATCATTTCATCCTTTTCTTCCATCATCTTCTCATGCTTGGCAATTGTCTGATGATATTTCTTCGCCACGATTTCTTCATAAGCTAAGATGAATTTAAGCGATAGCTTTATCCGCTCGGTAAGTTGAACTAATGCCTGTTCATCTTTTTTGTTGTAGAGTGACTTATCTGATTTCTCACCTAATGCCAAAAACCATTTATGATCAGGATCGTGAATGATTGGAACAATCAGTGAGAAACTCGAGACTTCTTGCGGATCCTCATTCAGAGCACTATAATTCCTCTGAATTTTATTTTCCAGAAGTACTAAATGAACATCATCAACTTTGGAATTCTCGATCACATCGCTGCCGCGGATCTCATTATATTTATATGCTTTCATCTCTTTCTCATAAGAGATTAATGCTACTTTAGTCAGCTTCAAACGCTGCATAAGATTTTCGCAAATATATTCTTCAAACCCTTCCAGAACTCCTTCTTCAGAAATGTTATTAGTAAATGATTCTGTCTTTTCCAGAAAATCCAGCTCGCTTGTATTTAATTTTCCATCCACCAGCTTCTCAATTTTATTTCTAACTGGGTTAAAAAGAGCTATCATTCCGATAGTGATCGGGATTCCAGCAATAAATTCCGAACCAACGAATTTTCCGAATAGACCTTGTAATATCTCTCCCAGAGAATAATCTATCAGTCCAAAAATGACCACAAAAAATACACCTGTTATCGTATAGATAAGAGTACTTCTTATTTTTACACCCATAGCAGTGCCAGTCAGTAAGCTCCAGGTGAAAGAACCCAGGAACCAGAGGAATCCGAGGAAAACACCAAGAATTGGTATCAACACAATTATTGCGATCAAAATTCCTAATATCTCTGAATAAGATTTGATCAGCATTGAGAGTCCTGTGAGACTTGAAATTCCGGCAAATAAAGCTATAACAACAGCTATGGCAAATATTAATATGATCGAGATCATGGAAACGCCAATTCCACTGAAAGCTCCCCACAATCTTCTCAGTTCAATTGAGCGTGTTTTTTTGTATTCCTTTCTGAGCAGGAGAAATCCTTTTAACATCCACCAGGCAGACCAGATATGTATAAAATCAAAGCTCTCCTTAATAATTATGCTTAAAATGTAACCGATTACAAAAATAATTGTGGAAACAAGATACAACTTTTTAATGTTCTTCTTCGCTTCTGCTTTGAGTACCATGAAATGATAAAAGAGGATTCCCCAAAATGGTGATAAAAGAATTGCCCAGATATATAAAAGAGGTTTTGTTAAAATTGAAGATGGAGAGGGTGTAATCAGGAAAAGAACAAAATACACAATAAGGATGTTTTCTTTAGCAGAGCTGTATTTAAGTAATAAGAATGCGTTGAAAAAGGCAAAAACCATCAAGGCAAGATTACCTGCAATACTGATGATACCTATTCTATTCAATTCAGAATCTGTTTTAATATATCTATGTTCAGATACATCTGTTAATGTGTCTTTTAATACGACTTCTACGGAATCTCCATCTACTTTTTGATAATCTGAATTAACGTTAATCTGAATTCCCCTGGAAGATTCGGATCTAAATAAATCGAGATTACCTGTTCCAGATTCAGTTCCGTCTTCTGTTTCTGCGCTAGAAGGTTTTATCTCAAAAGTATCTATTTTTGTTATGATCTTATTTTCAAAAGTATTCAATAAAGAATCATCAGTTGTTTCGACTACTAAACCGTTCTCTTGTTTAAAGGGAAGTGTTTTCATCGTGGCGTCTTCTGAAATTGCCAATATTAAATCTGCTAAACTTATGGAAGATTCGGATCTAAATAAATCGAGATTACCTGTTCCAGATTCAGTTCCGTCTTCTGTTTCTGAGCTAGAAGGTTTTATCTCAAAAGTATCTATTTTTGTTATGATCTTATTTTCAAAAATATTCAATAAAGAATCATCAGTTGTTTCGATTACTAAACCATTCTCTTGTTTAAAGGGAAGTGTTTTCATCATGGCGTCTTCTGAAATTTCCAATATTAAATCTGCTAAACTTAATGCCAATAAAATAAAAAATAAAATCCAGGCACATTTCTTCAGAATTTTATAATTGTTATCTGATATCATTCTCCTCCCCCGAGACAAAAATCAAATTAAATTCAGATAATTTGATGTCAATTTTTTATTGTGAAGATAAGAACTATTTATAAATAAGTTATTTAAATGCATTGACTCAATAACTTCCAGATTTTTTAAGACACATTAAGAACATAATGAGTTCTGCATAATAGATTGTTATTGTCATCCTGACGAGTCTCGCACGTTGCTCTCGGAAGGATCTCCGCTTATAATGAGATTCTTCATAAGAAAATTCTCCGAAGATTTCCTCCAGCCTTCGTATGACTTCGGCTTGGCAGGCAGAAAGATAACTATTTTCCTATTTTGCAGAACCCTTTAAGAAAATATGAAATAGAGGAATAATGAGGAAAATTAAAAATATTGCCATCATCGCTCATGTTGATCACGGTAAGACAACACTGGTTGATGGAGCTTTAAAACAATCCGGTGTTTTCAGAGATAACCAGAATGTAGCTGAGCGCGTAATGGATAGTAATGATCTTGAAAGAGAACGTGGAATAACTATATTTTCTAAAAATGCATCTCTCACTTATAAGGATTATAAAATAAATCTCGTTGATACACCAGGTCATGCCGATTTCGGTGGTGAAGTTCAACGTATTATGAAAATGGTGGATTCTGTTTTGCTACTTGTTGATGCTTTTGAAGGACCAATGCCGCAAACAAAATATGTGTTGAAGAAATCTTTGGAATTAGGTTTAAATCCGATTGTAATTATCAATAAAATAGACCGACCAAATGCCAGACCTGTTGATGTGTTAGAAATGGTGTTTGATCTGTTTGTAGATCTTAACGCAAATGATGCTCAATTAGATTTCCCGATTCTCTATGCTTCCGGCAGAGATGGCTACGCCAGGTATGAACTGGAAGATACTAATAATGATTTGACCCCTCTATTTGAAACTATTATTCATAAAGTGAAAGATTCAGAAGGTGATGAATCCAAACCATTCCAAATGCTTATCTCAGCTATTGAATATGATAATTATCTGGGGAAGATTGGAACTGGAAAAATAAAGAATGGTAAGGTCAGTCAGGGAGAAGAGGTTATTTTACTAAAACGTGATGGAGAAAGATTACTCTATAGAATTTCCAAGATATTCCAATATGTAGGTTTAGCAAAGAAAGAGATAAAGACAGCTTATGCTGGAGATATTGTTTCCCTTGCCGGAATGGAACGGGTTGATGTGGGTGAGACGGCAGCCTGTAAAGAAAATCCCAAACCGCTTCCAATTATTGAGATCGATGCACCCACACTTTCGATGACATTCAGGGTTAATGATTCTCCTTTTGCCGGAAATGAAGGGAAGTATGTAACTTCCAGAAATATCTGGGATAGATTACAGAAAGAGCTTCAAACAAATGTCAGCATTGAGGTTGAACATACAGAAAATAGAGATGAATTCACCGTTAAAGGACGTGGTGAACTTCAACTTGCTATTCTTATTGAGAATATGCGTCGTGACGGTTTTGAATTCCAAGTTTCCAGACCAAAAGTTATTTTTCGCCAGTTGGATGGAAAACGTACTGAACCGATCGAACTTGCAGTTATAGATGTTGCCGATGAATTTGTGGGAACTGTCATCGAAATGCTTGGTGTGCGTAAAGGTGAAATGATGGATATGGTTACAGGTAGCGATGGCTATACACGCTTAGAGTTTAAGGTTCCCGCTCGTGGATTAATTGGTTTCAGAAATGAATTTCTTACCACTACTCGTGGAACCGGTATCATTAATCACAGTTTTTATGAATATGAATTTTACAAAGGTGACTTGGAAAGAAAAACGCACGGAGTGTTGATAGCTATGGAAAGAGGCATATCTACAGCATATTCGTTGTTCAATTTTCAAGCTCGGGGTATTCTATTTATTGGTCCGGTTGTGGAAGTTTATGCTGGAATGATAGTTGGAGAGCATTCACGAGAAAATGATCTTGTGCTGAATGTGGTGAGAGGCAAGAAACTCACGAATGTTCGTGCTTCTGGTTCCGATGATGCTATCAAACTTGCTCCACCCAGAAAATTCAGTTTGGAGCAGGCATTGGAATATATTAATGATGATGAGCTATTGGAAGTAACTCCAAAAAATATTAGAATGCGGAAGAAAATTCTTAATGAAACTGAACGAAAAAGAGAAATGAACAGATTAAGTAAATTGAAATAAAAATAATAGATATTATATTTTCAAACTCGTTCGCAAGTTGAACTTGTGGACGCAATTTGAAAAAAAGAAGTAATTTCATAAAGTTAAAATCTAATTGATCATTTCATTTATCAGACTCGTTACAAAGTTAGTCTTAGTAACGCACATTTCAAGTATTCCCAAGAAGAATCTGGGAACAAGAAATCACAAATAGAATTGTTATTCCCTACTCGATAAGGTTCTATTTTGTAAGCACCATAAAATATTATATCAATTAAGCAAAATTCGCTCTGCTTTTTCCGGAAATTCCGGATCAAATTTTACTAATGCTAGCTCTATTTCATCCCAAGCTGCAGAAAAGGAATATGTTTCCTTGATCTTCTCTTTCCAGTGTCCAGTAATACGGGAAGATTCATAAATATGACCATGAAGAGTTATTCTGGGTAACTTACTTTCAATAAAATTCTTAATAGCAATACTTCCCACATGCACATCCACTTGAACATGATCAATTATGCGACCATCCAGATCTGCTCGATCCAGATAAGTTTTATATGGCGGAGCATGAAAGAGACAGATAGCTTTAGAAAGATCTTTCTGCATCAATTTCTGCAAATCTTTGGCAATTGTGTAATGCTCAATATCTACAGAATTTACTTCTATCGTTCGTGAACCTTCGAGAGGTGAAGTGCAACCGATATTTACAAAGCGTGAAACATCAAATTTTTCCCAGTCTTTTAACCTGAATGGAGTTGGTGGGACATAGGCATAACCATAAAAATCAAAGCCATTATGAGTGATTTTTTTTTCATGCAGATAATACCAAATTTCAATTTTCTCCGCTTCGACTAATTTTTCTTCCTCAATTCGGGGATCATCATTTCCCATAATAATAAATACTTTTGGATATTTATTTTCTAGATTATTTTTCAATTCTTCAAATTTGGGAATTAGATATTCCGTAATGAAATCTCCATATAAAGTGTTGAAACCTGGTAACAGGTCACCTCCTATCAACACAACATCATGGAGCTCTTTTTTTATCTCATTTATTAATGCCTGATATCTCGAGGTTTTTCCATGCAGGTCGTAAACAAAAAAACAGTTCATTTAATCTATCACTTTCAATGGTCTGGCAGCATCAGAAATTGCACCAATTTTTACTGAAAATCTTGTTCTGTTTTTTATGTCATCATCAGTTATAAGATGAACATCCAATAATCCACCGGTTGAATATCCTGTTTTCTGTTTGTTTATCTCTGCAAGAGCCTGACTCCACCCATTCAGCCAAACAAGAAGACATTCCTCTTGCTTTTTGTTACCGCAAAAATGGATAAGTATATCAATATCATGGCTGGTCCGGCAGAAGCATTTTTCGTGCTTCCAAAAATATAAAATCCTTTTACACCAAATTTTTCAAAATCCATAAGGTTACAAATCTTTTCTGCCATTTTGTAACACCATTCCCAATCGGTTTTATTCATTAAAGGCATTAATAATTCTTTATTTCACCGGATAATTTCAGTTTTAATCGAATCGGTTTCTGTATTATAAGTAATTATTCCAAGAGCAGAAACTCCATCTTTATTTACAAATTTTCCTTCTCCATTTATAGTTAGTAAATTCCCTTCAACGGAAAAACTGTAATTTCCATTTTCATTTTCTGAAGGAATAGCAACATCGGAAAACGTGATTTTTTCCAAAGTTACATCATTATCCTGTGAGTTTGTTAAATACCATTGACGGACACTAAAAGCTATTTTATTGCAATCCTGTAATACCATTTGTCTATTAGAATTCATATTCTGTAAATCAATAATTACATTAACACTTTCAACATATCTGGTTGATGACCATAAATTATAACCCAGAGCAATAATTGGTATTATCAAGATAAAGGAATAGAATTTTTTTAATGCTGTTTGTTTTGTTCTGAAAAAATGAATTAAGAGGAAAATTGAAAATCCAATTCCAAACAAGAAAACAAGTGTTGTAATATAGAAAGTTGCTCCAAAAATAATTTGTCCAAAGTTAGCGATTGGTGGTGCCAAAATTAATTTTAAGTTCATTGGAATTGAAACTACTATTATGTAAGTTATTAAACCAAGTTGTAATGCTAACATAATAATGTTTAAACCGGAAAGGAGCATTGCAAACCATACGGGTTTGATTGGTTCAGTCAGCAATTTTTCTTTTTCGATTTTCATAAGTCTTCTCGGGAATAATCGAAGAAACAGCACAAACATAAGCAATATTCCAAAGCATGACAGAATGGTTGAATAGAGTATATTAGAAATTTTAGCATTAACTATTGTCTCTGCAAGCTATTTAACCAGACTAATTATTGTTAATCCCAATGCATGTGTAATCCAGGCACTTCCGAAAGGTTTATTAATGAGTTCTATAGTCTCATTAAAATCAAAGTTTATTCCTGTGCCCAATTCTTTTAGTTTTGCAAAATCAAAACCTTCGATGCTCTGTGGCATCATTTTGCTAAAATCTCCATAAAAAACACTATCTGATATGGCAGCATAAAAATTGAATGTCTCTATAGCTTTTTCAGAGTCTTTTCCTTCAAGATAAACTTGTGCCCGTGTCGGTAAAAGACCAACAATAATTACACAAATAATTGCAAATAAAACAACTCTAATGATCAATGACCTTGAAAATTTCATAACTATCTCTCTTTTGTCACGACGTAGTTTTGCAAAGCCGAGTTTTTTATTTTAATAATTCTGGTTACCAAATCCCAGCTTGATAAACTAATTAAATTAATTTATGAATTTGTCTCCAAGCTGAAGCTTGGAGACAAAAATATTATGTGATTATTTCAATAGCAACATTTTCCTACTTTTTTGATAATCTCTACTTTTCATCTTATAAAAATAGATACCAGATGCTGCCTGTTTACCATTATCGTCTTTTCCATTCCAAACTACAATGTGTTTCCCAGCAGGAAGAACTTCATTTACAAGCTGCTTAACTTTCTGCCCTTTTATGTTGAAAATCTCAACATTCACAAGCGAGGACGTTTGTGCTACAGAAAATGAAATCGTTGTTGTTGGGTTAAATGGATTGGGATAATTACCATTTAACTCCGTCGTGATTGGGATGATATTTCCGTTCGCATCTACTGAATATCCTTCAACGATTTCGGATGGATCAGATTCCATTCCATACTGATTAACTGTAGTAAGATAGAATCTATAAGTTGTTGTTGGAATATACTCATGTTCATAAATATATTGGGTACCGATAGTTTCATCAATAAGTTCAAATTCTTCTTCATCCAAGGCAAAATAGATATTGAAATGATCAAGATCATTTATTGATGGCATTTCCCAATTCATGATGAATGTCATTACATCGATATCCTCAATTACATCAAGAGTTACATTTTCTGGTGCAGGTGGAATTGCAGGAACAGCACCGTAAGTAATTGTTCCAAACCCTGCAGGTGCAAAAAGATTTATATTATCAAGCGGCCACCAACCATCAAAACCAGAAGGATCGGGTGCATTATCATTCAGCACAAAAATTGACAGACTCGATTGATTTTCTATACTTGGATTTATCTCCCAAGTTTCTGTTCCGATGGGGATCATGAATTCATATACCAGGTAGCCTGCATCAACAGAAACTTCCAATTGTGGATCTGGAAGATAAAAGATGTCACCAGTTCCGCCAGTATTATAAATAGGTCGGAATTTCATTTGATTACCTGCTGCATAATAAGCTGCCCAGTAATTTCCTTCATTGGCTTCTGTATCAGGAGAGAAAACACCATCATTATTATCATCTATGTAAAGAGCAACTTCATCATGGTCTTCCAGAACTGTATCATTATAATTAACGTAAGCTACATACATTTCTGTCATTGCAGCATTCATTTTAAAATATCCTATCACACTACCGATTGGCTGGATGGTATTGTCATATGATCCCCAGAAATCCGAAGTATCCAACATATATGCATCATCCCATTCTCCTGGTGTAATTACACCATCAATAGTGGGTGTTGTTCCCTCGTATACACTTATCTCATCAACAACAAATCCGGAGCTGATCCAGCCAAGTACTTCATTTGAATATGGACTTTGGAAACTTCCGGCAAGTATTGCAGTAACTACGTAATAATAATTAATTAGAGGTAAGGCAGTATCATCAGTATAAGAAGTCTCATCTTCTCCCACAGAAGCAAATGGATCCTCTGGAAAGGGACTTGACTCGTATTGTTTACGATAAATATTATATCCTTGGATAATACCTGTAAGCGGCTCTTCCCAATTTAATTCAACTGTGATCCCCAATGCTTGACTAGCCATTAAATTTTCAGGTGGAAAACCAAACGATTCCATTAGTATTTCCCCAACATCTATTGTCTCATCCTCATTCACTACAACATCATTGCTATTAATAGGAATATAGCCTATCTTTGAATATTCAACAGTATATGTTCCGGCTGGAATATTATTTAAATTAAAATTACCATCATAATCTGAATATGCATAATAATCTACCAGATCCGGAATTTCAATTTTAGCTCCTGAATTATCTTCTTCTCCTTCCAGATTAATTGTTCCGGTTATGAAGCCGCCACCCAGATCGCAATCGATACTGTAAACTAAACCTCCACTACCAAATTCACGAGCATGTACAGCTTTTCCGCCAACTGTACAGAAAGAGCCATCATCAGCCAAATCTAAGGCGTCCATTGAACCAGGTGTGTTAATTTCATAAACTGGAATATTGCTCTCTTTGCGGAATAATAAGAAATCTGCAGTACTGTGATCTAATGGTCCATAACCTGCAGCAACAATGATTGAACCGTCATGACTCACGTCAACTTTAGTTACATAATCACCAAAATTTCCATAGATCCAAAGTGGAACAGGAACATCTGTATTAAAAACAAAGACCTGCCCATTATAACCACCTGTGATAAAATCTAAGGTTCCAATTGCTATTGTGCCACCATCACCGGAAATACCCATTCCACCAATCCATGTAGAAGTTCCACTGCCTGTAGCATTGAAACTCCATTTTTCTTCATAAGTTTCTAATGTCTCATTAAATTCATAAACATGAACATAGCCGGAATAATCTCCGTTTACAATTATAGATGCATCGTCGCTGATAGCAGGATTGTTCTGATTATATTCTACTGCTTGGAAAATCAAGCTTCCATCGGTAGAATCGAGTACTGACATAAAACTGTTTCCACCACCATATTGTGTGAAGATCAAGGTAGAACCATCACCGCTCATATCAAGGGTTTGAGATCCTCCGGTAAAACTGGAAGACCAGATAGGTGTTGTATTGCCAATTTCATATTTCTCAACTACTCCATTCTCAGAATAGTAATATGCAACATAAACACTTAATCCATCGGGTGCAAGTTTTAATCCGGTCATTGAATTTGAAACCGTATACTCCCAAGTTGGAGTTGAAGAATTAGGGTCGAATATTTTTATAGTTGAACCATCTCCAATAGCAAGGATAGAACCGTCTTCTAACATGTCTATCGGGTAACCAAAATCAAGATCTCCAACAACATGTTCCCAAAGTGGAGTTGCAGAATCGTGAAATAACGAAACTCTCTCATTATTCAAATGCCATTGTACAAAAGAATTTTCTAAAGTTGGGGATACGCTGATTTCACCAGCAATTGCACCTGGATCTGATGTCTGCCATAACATTGAAACTCTACTGTCGCGGCTGGTGATAGAGGATTTTTCAATCTCCAAATTAATTTGATCTGTCAGTTCAAATTTTGTTTCAATTCCTTCACCTTCGATTGTGAGAATCTGCTCATTTAAGCTGGCAAATAAAGAACCTGCTATAACTAAGAACAAAAACATTTTTAATACTTTCATAATTACTCCTTTCCTTATAATTTATACTTTACTTTCAAAATTTCAAACTCTATGTTTAGCATTATAGATTTTCCACATCATTTCATTAACAGCATTTTTCTTACTTGCTGGAAATCTCCTGATTTCAATTTATAGAAATATACTCCAGATGAAACTTGTTTATCAGTTTGGTCTGTACCATCCCAAACTATTGAAGATTGAAAATTGGAGATTGAAAATTGTCGAATTTTCTGACCTTTGATGTTATATATCACCAGCTCTGTATCTTCGCTAGATTCGGTGTTTAATGAAAATGAAATCGTAGTAGACGGATTGAATGGGTTGGGGGAATTTTGGTAAAGTGTGTTTTCAATTGTAAATAATAGATTATCCGACCCAGTTCCGTCCCAGAATACCGTTTCAAAGTTAGAAGCTTCACTTTCATTTCCTTGGTCATAAGCTGCAGTTACATAGTAATCATATTCACCAGCATTTTCCAGAATATCTTCATATGAAAGCACCGTGGTTGTGCCCAGAAGTTCAATTGCTCCACCATTAAAAATACGATAAACATTGAAATTTTGGAATTCCCTACTAGAAATGGTTTGATTTGTACTTGAATTATCTGTTGGCTGTTCATGTTCCCACGAAAGCTCTACAATACTGTTTGTATTCACTGCTTCCAAATTTTCCGGTGCTTGTAGATAATATAAATCGAAATTGATGATTGTGGCTTGATTTTCTATAACTTGTACATCTTCTATGGTTATTGATTCATAATCGGATAAAGAGGCTGATACCGTGTAATTTCCCACCGGAACCTCATAAGTAAAAATTCCATTTTCGTCTGGGTTCGTAATTATATTATCAACATTAACTTCTATTTCTTCCAGGTTTGCAGAGGGAAATACAGCGACAGTTCCTACAATAGTACCTGAAGCCGGTGGTTCGAATAGAAGATTGTTATAAACCTGCACTCCTGTAAGTCCATCTGCCACATAAATATAATTATCCTTGGAGTCAACATTCATAGCAAAACAACCGGTTCTTTTATAATGCCCGATATTTACAGGATTTGAAGGATCCTCAATAGAAAACACCTGAACTCCACCCAGAATATAGTTAGCAATATAGCAATAATTTCCATCAACATGAACACCCTGCGCAACATCTTCTAAAAAACTGTATGAAGATGTAACCGGAGCATTCTGATCAGAAATATCAATCACTTCCATTCCACCATTTGCATCTGCAATATAGGCATAATCTCCTTCCACGTCAATGTCGTAACCCATGCTTACAAAATCCGTATATCGATTAACCACTACAGGGGTGGTTGGAATTGATATATCAATGATATAAAGCCCGAAAGTGTCGTCATCTGGAAATGGTCCATAATCAATTATATATAAAAAATCACCTTGAATATCTACAGCCTGAGCATAACAAAAATCCACTCCGGGAGTCGCTCCATTTGTCCATCCCAGAATATGAGAAGTCATGGATGGATTTGTAGGAGTTAAAAAATCAAGTAATCTTACGCCATCCCACCAGCAGGCTACAGCAGCCAGATTTTCTTGCACTGCCAAATCGTAGGACATGGCAGAACATGTGTAGTATCCTTCACTGTAAGGATTAGCAGGATCATCTACATTCATGATATGTACTGGATTATTACCTCCCATACTTTTAGGACAACAGACTACATAATCATTGCCAACAGCTACGCAAGCAGCTGGGATATCAGTATTGCCAGTTTCAATTGGATTGGATGGGTCTGAGATATCTAATACTCTGAAACCACTGCTGCCTATATAGAGATGATCTCCTGATACAGCCAAATCTACTGTATAACCAGCCAACTCTAATCCACCGATATTCTGCATTGAAGCTGGATCGCTTACATCAAAAGCAAAAAATCCATCCATTTCGCTAGTTACAAAAATATTCCCACCACAAGCTATGATATGTTGAAAATAATCTGCATTGGCACTTTCAATAAAAGGATTTGCAGGATCTATCACATTTATAGCAACCAGACCACATTCGTTTCCTGCTAGGAATGCATAATTCCCAACTATTGCAATTTCATGCGGATAATTTGTTAAGCTACAAGTCCCAACTTCAAAAGCGTTGAGCGGGTCTGTAATATCAAGAATTCTTAACCCGAATCCGTTTTGTGCGAAATAGGCATAATTCCCAGATATACAAATATCTCCTTTTGCGTTAGGATAGGAAGCAACTACCGATGGACTTAAAGGATTTGAAATATCTACTACCTTCAAGCCAGCTGTACTATCGGTAAGATAAATGTAATCCCCAGCAGCATCCATAAACCAGATGTTGTTACTAATATTACAGAATGCAGCTTCAAATGGTTCGGCAGGATTTGATACATCGATAACACGTAAGCCATGTGCCACTGTTGCAGCAAAAACATAATTTCCGGAAGCATAGATGCCGGCTCTCGGATACGGTTCAGTAGGGCATCGACTTAAAAAGGTAGGATTATTTATATCAGATAGATCCCAGATTTCTACTCCTGAAAAGTAAGCCGCTAGATAAAGCCTTTGGGTTACAGCATCATAATAACTTGCATCAATTAACGCACGGGCTTTCACTTCAGAAATTACTTGTGGATTTGCTGGATCACTTACATCGGTAATCAAAACTCCCCCGCCTGAACCAGTAAAAACTAGATTTGATACCTCATAAGCAGAAAGAGAATAACTGTAGCCAAATGGCCAGTTTCCTTCAAAACTTACTTCAGTTGAATCAAAATCAATAGGATCCCGAAAACTGAAATTTTCGTAATCAAAGTGAAATTCTTCCTGATAAATTGTGCCGAACGGATAATTAAAAAAATTGTCCTGGTTTTCTGGAGTTTCCGGAACTGAATATAACAAACCTGAAACAATTACAATTGTACAAAATACTAAATACTTAATTTTCAATACTTTTACCTCCTTTATTTATATATAGTTAAACTAATTACGAAACTCATAACTTAACTTTTCGAAACTATACTTCTTTTATACTCATCTAATGTGACAGAACTACTCCAATACATTTCAAAAATGTTTTTCAGGCCTTTTGCTAAATCCAAGTGTTCTACAGTTATTGAAGTAAGTTTTGGTCCTGATGCACTCTTATCTTCCAGTGTTAACATTATTGTTTTCATATCGAATATAAACATTTTAAATGGTATTGGAAACAATTTTGTAATTCGCACATGTTCACCTGCTACCTCAAAAGCTTCTACCGCCTTCATTAAAAAAGGATTATTCATATCTTCCCTGTTATAAATTGATTTGAATATTACATTCCGCTTCAAAGAAGTAAACTCTACTGGATTTAATGTTTTTTTCATATCCATTACAAATGGTAATTTTACCAGTGAAAGCACTTCCTTTTCTGCCATTTTTTCCAGAGTTTCAAATTTTTTGGTAATACTGTCTTTTTCTCTGATAACTTGAATATAATCTAATGGATCATACTCTTTATTGGGAGCTAAATATATAGGCACTAATAATTCTGAAAGTTTTGAAACTATAGATGTGGAATTTTCGTAATCTTCATTAATCTGTTTTTGAATTTTATCAAATGCAGTAACTGGATTCGTAGCATCATACTTTTTCACATTACCCAATATTTCAGAGCACAATCCTTTATCTACCAATCGAGAAAGATACTCATATGTCTTTGGTCGAGAAATCCCAGTTGTTCTTGAAACTTCTGAAGCTGTGGAATTGCCTTCCTGTAAAAGAAATAGATATATCCTGGATGCTGCATCTGTTAAGCCAAGGTGCTTAAATTTCTCTATAATTATTTTTTCTTCCAAACTCCACCCCTTATTGTTGTCCTCAACGAAGACAATAAAACTGTTGTGATGAAGTTTATGTCAAGTTGAAAATAATTTTTACTAATATTATTTGCATAAAACTAATTTTTTTTTGTTTTACACTATAAATTATTAACAATGGCAAAAAACAAATTGACAAAAAAATGACCGTGGGTCACTTGGTGACTCGAGGTTATTTGATGGGTGTTGTTGAAAGAAAAGAGCGTGAGAAAGAGTTGCGTAGTGAAAGTATTATTGATGCTGCTGAAAGGATTTTCTTCAGTAAGGGATTCGAGCATGCTACCATGAACGATGTAGCTGAAGAAGCTGAATTATCTAAAGGAGCGCTCTATCTTTACTTTCACAGTAAAAATGAACTTTGCATGGCAATCTTGCAACGCAGTTTGATAATTCTAAAAAAACGAATGATTTTACTACTTGATGATAACAATTTATCTGGAATCGAAAAATTTGCCAGATTAGCTAGATTATTCATTGCTTTTGCTAAAGAATATCCAAATCATTATAACTCATTTCTCTCATACCGAGAACATCGCGGAAATTGCCCTGCAACGGGAAAAGTA